>Ga0081539_10000208_pt1 | contig 136941 bp, 128 predicted proteins | sample TabmetS4T2R2_FD_71023 | JGI IMG/M metagenome (GOLD analysis project Ga0081539, IMG submission 71023) | Tabebuia heterophylla rhizosphere microbial communities from the University of Puerto Rico - S4T2R2 | ecosystem: Host-associated > Plants > Roots > Rhizosphere ... | reverse complement strand
ACGATGGGCAATGAGGTGGAAACCCGCCCTGAACGCGTTCGCCATCACCTTCGAGGGCCGGATCAACCCGGCCGGGAACTGATCATGAGACCAGATCAGATCCACCGTTTATCTGATACTTCCGCTTCGCCGGCACCTCGTGAACGATGGCCGCTTGTGCTCGCGCAGCGGGATCGATGTTCGACGCGAGGTCTCGAACGAACTCCATGAGTCGCGCTCGAAGGGTTGGACCTGGGGTCTGTTGACCCGTGCTAATGGTCAATGTGATCTTCGCGTCGTCCACGTCGTCCAGGAGTGACCGCACGCTTGCGCCGAGCGTAGACGCGCCATCACTTGCCCCTAAGCTGGATCCCCTTAGGCTGACCGAGACCCGCCGTGCGCCGGCAGCCGAGTCGAGAGCGTCCAGAACCGGCTGAGCGAGCACCGGGACTGCTGAGAAGGTGAGTGAGGCGCCGAAAGGCTGGATCTCATTCAGCCAATCGGAGACTCGGCCAGCTCGTGGTGAAGACACGTTGCCACCCACCATGCCGAAGCTGTTCCCGTACGGCAGAAAGCTGACTGCAGCCGAGTCGGCGAACGACCCATCGTCATCGACCGCCATCACCTCGGTAACCTGGCCGTCCGCGGTGATCCGGGCCATGAAGTCAGCAGGGTTCCGCAGCTTGTGGATGGCAAGGTGCCGATCCGAAGTTCCCCGAGGGTCAAAGAGGTACTTATAGCCATCGAACTCATGCTGACGGTTCGGGAGGGCACGTTGCCCGTACCGTCGCAAGACTTCAGCGAAGTCGATACGCGGCAACAAGAACGGGGTGCCGTCTCCTCCGACGGCTGTCAGCTTGAAGAACCGAGCAGTTCTACTGATCTTGCTGACCGCCATGCCGACCTCTCAAAAGTTCCTGTGTTGATCATCATATTTGGTCTGCGTAGGACAGTCGCCCCGAGGAGGATTCCTGGGACCGTTCTCACTGACATGCGGCCGCGGAGCCGGTCAAATCTTCATGTACCAGCAGTGGTCGTAGAGCGCCTGCTGGGAGCATCCACCGCAACAATCGGCTTACCACGATGCTGGCTCGAATTCACCGGTCGATAACGGTCACGGCTGACCCTTGTTGGTCCACGTGGACGACAGCTGCGAGGCGAGTGCACTCTGAGTGCATCGCCGGTGCATGGTGCGCCAGTTACTTCGAGTATTCAGTGTCTCGTATGACACAGACAGACTCGAAGCCGGTACTCACGCACGCTCCATCCGGAAGGCTCTGGACCGCCAAAGACCTAGCCGACTACCTAACCGTGCCACTCGCCACTCTCTACCAATGGCGCTACCAGGGCATCGGGCCCACCGCGTACCGAGTGGGCCGCTACCTCCGTTACGAACCCGCAGCGATACAGACCTGGCTTGAACAGCAGGCTCAGCAACAGGAGCATGATCATGGAAAGCACTGAACGCCTGATGACCCTACTGGAGGTGTCGGAGATGCTGGGGATCCCGATCAACACCTTGTACAGGTGGCGTGTTCGGGGCGAAGGCCCGACTGGCTACCGGGTAGGCCGGCACGTCCGGTATCGCCGAGCAGCGGTCGACGCTTGGCTCGAAACCCACATAGATGACCCCATGACTAACCGAACCGGCTGGCGCTAGACAGTCCCGAGCACCTCAAGCACCGCAGCTGCACCAGTAGCGCGGACTTTCCGGCCCATGTAACGATCTTGGGTCATTGAGGTCTTTGAGTGTCCCAACTGGTCCGCGGCTGCTCTTGCGCTTAGTCCGGCGTCGTCCATCAGTGTGGCTACGGTTTTCCGGAAGGCGTGCGACGTGAGTCCAGGCAGACCCATCTCTGCGAACGCCTCGCGTAGTCCCCTTCGAGTGTTGGAAGGGTCACGAAGGGATCCGCTTAGTGGCGCGGGGAAGATCGGTGCGTTCCCATCGATGGGTTGGAGCGCGTTGGCGGCTCTTTGTTGAAGCAGTCCAATGCACCAGCTGGGTAGCGTCAGGATGCGTTGAGCCGCTTCTGACTTGGGAGAAGGCTTGAGGACTAGCCCTTTGCCCTTGACGCGCAGAACCGTCCCAAGCACCTCTACGGTCCCGACCTCAAGGTCAACGTCTCCCCAACGGACAGCGCACGCCTCACCAATTCGAAGACCTGTGGCCACCATGAAGGCAACTAAATCGGGCAAGTCTCGATCCAACGCCTTCTGGTCACTCGCGAGCCAAGTGCGTATTGCCTTGACTTGCTCGATGGTCAAGGATCGTGGCGGCCTCTTGGGTTTGGTGGCGATGCGAGCAACGTCTCTGCATGGATTCGATTCGAGTGCGTCATGACGGCAGGCAAGACCACACATGCCGCTCAGCACGCTCTTGGTCATCTTCGCCATCGCATTGCCGTTCTTGGCTTTGACGACAGACAGGTGGCGATCGATGACTCCGACGGTCAGTTCCCGGATCCGCACTTCACCGAGTGCCGGAAGTACCTGACTGTCCAGCCGCTCGCGGTAAGCCTGCAATGTGGAGGGGCTCCGGCCGGCATCTGTCAACTCACCGAACCACTGCTCCGCTAGCACGGCGACCTTCGTGTTCGGTGTGATGGCCATGCCGTTATCGACTCTCGCTCTGTCCCGCAGTGCCACAGCCAGTGCCCGGCGGGCCGCACCTTCGCTCTTGCCTGACCGCTCCACGGCGCGAGTTTGGCCGTCATAGTCTCGGTACAACGTGCGGGCGCGGAAGCGGCCGGTTGCGGTGGGATAGGTGCGGACTGCGCCGTATGTGCCAAGACCCAGTGGAGGACGACCCACGTCCCCACTTTATCCCCATTAAATGACGCTCCACAACGACAGTTCCTGAACAACAGCCAGCGATCCGCCCGCCTGAATAACCTAGCCGAAGTCAGTTTCCGGCAGACAACACGAGCTAGTGAGAATCGGTCGCCCATAATCAGCGGGTTGGGGGTTCGATTCCCTCGCGGCGCACCCGACACCGCACAAACGCCCTAGCCACTTACACCTTCGCGGACTCAGAAGGGATCGGGCAAAGAGGGCCGTCCCGCCCGAGACGGCCCTCTCGTATGGCCTCGTCAGCAGGTCAGCTGCCGATTACGCCTTCGGGAAACGCACCTTCGGTTGGGCCTCGGTCTTCTTGACGTGACCGCCGCCGCTCTCGGTGGAGTTGAACACCTGGGTGTCATAGGCCATGTATCCGACCATGTTGGCGAAGGTCTTCGACATCCAGGCCAGCACCTCGGGGTCGTTGTTGCTGAGGTTGTCGCACCAGCGGAAGGGGTTGTCCACGCAGCCCCCGTCGGTGCTCGGTACATTGCCCTCGAAGTTGCCCTCGTAGCCGCCGAAGAGCGCGACATCCGACGGAAGCTTGCAGCAGTCCTGGCCGGTGAGCACGCCGCTGGCCGGAATCCCGGCCTGCTGGAACATGAAGGCATCGGTGCCGTCGGCCGAGAAGAGGATGTGGTTCTTCCCGATCGAGTTGAGGTAGTCGATCCCGTAGTCGCGCCCGATCGCCGAAGGAGCAAAGATGCTCGGCGGCATTGGGGTGCCCGGGGTGCGACCGAACAAGTTGACCCCGTCCTTCGGGTCGAGGACGCCCGCGACGTAGTTGGGCGTGGCCGTGACGTCGGCGTCGAGGTCGAACTTGATCTTCTGGAGGTCCGGGGGCGGGTTGACGTTGACGTAGTAGTCCGAGCCGAGCAGTCCGAGCTCTTCGCCGCCGAACCAGATGAAGCGCAGCTTGTTGCGGGTGTTGGTGTTCTTCAGCTGCTGGGCGATGTCCAGGATCGTCGCCGAGCCCGAGGCGTTGTCGAGCATCCCGGCTCCGTAGATGGCGTCCAGGTGGGCATCGATCACGAGGATGTTGTTCGGGTCGCCGCCCTTGGAGTCGGCGATGACATTCCAGTCGGAGCGGTTCGGGTCGTCGATGATCTTGACATCGACCGTGATCACCGGGGCCGTGCCCGGGACGTACTGCGCGAGGAGCTGGGTGCCCACGTTGTACGAGGTGAAGATGACCGGAATTGTCTCGGTTCCTGCGAGACTGCCGTTGAAGACGCCGGTACGTCCCGGGTTGCCCTCGTTGAAGATGACAGCCGCCGACGCACCGGCGGCCTCAGCGTTGGCCACCTTTTGGGCGAACGTGCACGTGCCTCGCTGGATCAGTGCGATGTTGCCGGCGACGAACTTATTGAAGTCGTTCTTCGCGCAGCCGCTCTTCGAGGTCGGGGTGGGCGTCGCGGGAACGACGATGCCACCCACGGGTTGGACAGGTGCGCTCAACGAACCGGCGATTTGTGCAGGGATGAAGTCCGTCCCGAGTACGAACGAACTCGGTGTCGGCGACACCTCCCGCATCACCGGATCCCCCACGAAGCTGCGGTAGTGGAACTTGTACTCCTGCAACGTCACGGCGTATCCAGCTGCTCGCATGACGTCAGCCACGTAGTCGGCCGAAGCCTTGTAGCCTGGCTCACCCGAATTGCGGGACGGGTGACCGTCGGCGCCCAGATTGGCGTCCGCGATTTGCTGGAACTTGACCATGTGCGCCCAAAGGTCGTCCCTGTTGACGCAGTCGACGAGTTTCTGCGCGGTGTCGTTGACCCTGTTCGCACATGCCGTCGGGTCGGGGTTGGCAGTCGGCGTTGCGGCATCAGCGCTCAAAGCGACCGGCGATAGAGCCCCGGTCACCGCCAGCGCAGCCGCAGTGGCCAACGCGAGACTCCACCCTCGACGTCGTCCGTGTCGTAGGCCCATCGTCATCCCCCTTCTTGACGGCGAATCGCCGGCGCCGTCGTCGACGAGTCTTCCGATGCTACTGCCGTTGACGAACGGCTGTAAGAGGTGAAAGCCGCAGAGCAAGATCGACCTCGAACCCTCCGATCTGGGTAGTGAGAACACCACTGGCCGCCTGAACGAAATCAGCGGTTGGGGGTTCGATTCCCTCGCGGCGCACCAAATGCCCTAGCCAGATAGCTAATAGCGAGTGACCGCTGTCCTGGGCCTCGCCGAAGCCCCTGACATCTGAGGTCTCACCGACAGGCTCGGACGAGTTTCCGCTGGCGCGGAATTCTGCAGTCGCAATATGCTGACGAGTTGAGATTGAGCGGGGCCATGACACGTTTTCCGACCGCACTTGCGTGGGTCGCCGTCGCGCTGCTCTTGGCGGGCTGCGGCGGTGGAGGCGGCACGTCGAGCACCGCCGGGCCAACACCGACACCCGAGGAAGAGCCCTTGTCGGAGCGACTCACCCCTTACCCGCTCGGAAAGACGGACGCGCCGTCGGGCTACTACGAGTACCTGCCGCCGGGCTACGGCGATGGGACGCCCAGACCGCTCCTGGTCTTCCTTCACGGGTTTGGTGAGAACGGCGATGGCTCGTCCGAGCTGTCCAATGTCGTCAACGAAGGTATCCCGGCACTCATCCAGTCGGACCGCTGGCCGTCGGACCGGCCGTTCGTCGTGGTGGCTCCGCAGCACCGGTCGCCGCCCGACGATCCGGCTTACAGGCCATGTGAGACCGCGACCTACGGGGGCTCGTGCGCCATGGACATCCAGCACAAGAAGGGCCATCCGCCCAGCGGCACGCCGTGCGCCACCCCAACGGAAGTCAAGAAATTCCTGGCGTACGCGATCGGGAAATACGACGTGGACCCCAAGCGGGTATACCTCACCGGGCTCAGCTGCGGCGCCTACGCCGTGTACGAGTACCTGGCGAAGTACGGAGCGGCGCAAATAGCTGCTCTTGTCGCGATAGCCGGCGACGCACGCCCGGCCTGGGCAACCGCGAAATGCGGGCTCGGTGCGGTGCCCATCTGGGCATTCCATGGCGACCTCGACGACACCGTGCAGCCGGCTGGTAGCACCGAACCGATGGCCGAGCTCACAAACTGCCCCCAACCGCCCGGGCATCCGGTCAAGATCACGATCTATCCCGACGCCGACCACGACTCATGGACGCGCACCTACGATCTGAGCGCCGGCAACGACATCTACGCCTGGTTGCTTGGCTACACGCAACCGTGAGCCTCGGGCCGGGATTGGAATCCAAAGTGTGATGCGCGTGGCAGGAGCGTGCCGTCCCTGGCCGCCCTGCCTGGGGCGGCATCTCGATGAGTCGGCACGCCCTTGACGTCCACGTCTCACCGGCAGCCGGTGATCTAGATGCCGAACGCGTCCAGCAGGAGCACGACTACTCCACAGGCCAGCAAAGTCAGGCTGACGAGCCCCGGTGTCACCCAGCTGCCGGGCCGTGCGCTCGACCGCGCAGTGCGCCAGTACAGCCAGACACCTGCCACCAAGATGGCGGCCTCGAGCAGGATTGAAGCCACCGGGACCCGCCACAGACCAAGCCCCAGCAGCGGCAGCCCGCCGGCGTTGCCCGGCAGGATCGGCAGGTCCGTACGGTGCACGATGAGATCCAGCAGCCAGTGCGAAAATGCCACCGCACCCAGCAGGAGCCCCGGTCGACGCCCCCAGCGCCAGACGGCAACCGCGCCGAACAGACCGGACAGCATGAGCGCACCGACCAGCGAGTGGGTGTAGTCGGCGTGGATCACCGAGGCGCCGTAGCCACCGCCCGGCGGGGTTTCAATCGTCTCGACACCCAGCAGCAGCAGCGGAACGAAGAGCACGTCCAGCCACGCCGTTGCCAACATCAACGACCACAGCGGCACCCGTGGGTCCACGGCCTTGCCAGCAGCCGCCAACCCGAAGTGGCCAGTGATCATCGCCGCAGCCTACGGCTGGATGGCCAGCCCAGTCGCGAGTCCAGGAACCCGCACAGCCCGATGAACAACGCCAGGCCGAGAATGAACGTCATCTGTCCCCCAAGGTCGAGTGGACGCCTCCCGGGTCGGGCCAGCGCAAGCGCCGCTGACTCCATCCTTCCCCAAGGCGAGGCACCGTCACGACCCGACTTGGGCCAAATTAGTGCGGTGGCTGGTGGATGGCTGCGAGTGCTTCGCTGACGTCGTCGAGCAGGGGGTCTTCAGCAGTCAACGTGTGGCTGCCGGTGTTGATCTTGACGGTGCGGTAGCGGCGTAGCGTTCGGACGAACTTCTTGATGGTCCAACCGGTCGTCGCTTCGATCCGGTGGGAGACGGCGAGGGCGGCGAACACGACGGCGAGGTGGGCGTCGATGGATTCGCGTTTGTGGTGGTAGATCGGCCGGGCCCGCAGGTCGTGTTTGGACATCCGGAAGGCATGCTCGATCCGCCACAGCTGGTGGTAGGCGCCGATCACCCAGGCCGGGTCGGCCGCCACGATGTTGGTGACGTACGGCTTCCAACCGGCCAGCGCCCGAACCTTCGCCTCCAGCTCCCGGTTCACGGTCCGGGTGCCGCCGGTGAGGGTGACGAACCGGTTCCTTTTGATCGGTCTCCGCCCGGCGACGGCCTTCTCGGCCTTCCCGACCTGCTGCTCGATGCCGTGGGTGCTGCGCCGGGCCCGGTCGGTCTTGTAGTGGTAGAGCGTGCTGCGGCGCCGCTGGTCGGCCTTCGGACCCATGACTGTGGGTTGGGTGAGCGTCATCCCGTCGGCCGGCTCCAGGCCGGGGTTGTCTTTCTGCCATTGCTTGACCGCATACGGCACGTCGGGCAGCTTCCCGCCGACCACAAAGGACCAGCCGGCGTCCTCGATGTCGGCCAGGTTCGCCTCGCTCATCATGCCGGCGTCAGCGATCACCGTCACCCCAGCAATGCCGTGCACGGCCACGAACCGCTGAATTAGCGGGATGATCGTCTTCGTCTCGGCTCGGTTTCCCTCGAATGCGTCGACCATCAACGGCATCCCGGTTCCGTCGGTCAACAAGCCGACGGTGATCTGCGGGTCCAGCCGGCGTTCCTTGGAGAACCCCGGCTCGCGGAACCCGTCCCCAGTGTCGGTCTCGAACCACAACGTCGTCACGTCATACAAGATCAACGCCGACGGCCCCAACTCCGCCGCCGCGGCGCAGGCGCCGGACAGCCGGTCCCGCCATTCCGATGTCGCATAGCCGGGCAGCCGCCGCTTCACCGTCCGATACGACATGGCCCGCACCCCGGCCTCGGCCAGTACCCGGGCGGCGTCTTGTTTGCTGGTCGGCTCGATGATCCGAGCCGTCACCAACTGCTCGAACACCGCATCCTTGCCGCACGCTTTGTCTAGACCGAGCTGGCGATACACCGCGGCGATCGCATCGAGCAGCCTGCCCATCCGTGACGAGGTGATCTCCAACGCCGCCGGCTCCTGCGCGGCGGCGACATCCAGCGGCAGCGGGTCCTGGCCAGCGGCGATCCGCTGCGCCCCGACTGCCTTCAGCAGCTCCACCTCGGCGGCGGTGTGGGCCGAACCAAGATGCTCGATGTCGCGGGACCCACGCGAGGACTTCCACACGACCTGGACAGCGATAGCGCCCGACGCGGTCCGCACAGTCCGCACATAGGCCACACGGCAACCCTTGCCGACCCGACATTAGTGCGCAATTCCTGACCCGTCCGACGACGAACTACCTAGCCAAGACCCAGTTCGACCTATTGAGCGGCGAGACGTGGCCCAAGTCGGGTCTGTCCCCCAAGGTCGAGTGGACGCCTCCCGGGTCGGGCCAGCGCAAGCGCCGCTGACTCCATCCTTCCCCAAGGCGAGGCACCGTCACGACAACGGCCCTGGGATCGCTCGAAATGCATGGTTCACCCGCAGACGCAGCACTGGCGTGGTCGCGAGTGCGAACCACGCCAGCGGCTGTCAGTCGAAACCTACTTGACGCCACCTGCCGTCAGGCCGGCGACGATCCGGCGCTGGAAGAGCAGCACTGCGATCAGCAGTGGCACGGTTACGATCACGCCAGCGGCCATAATTGTGCCGTATGGGGTGTCGAAGCCCGTGACGCCAGTGAACTTGCTGATGGCCACAGTAGCTGTCTGCCTATTCGGATCCTGCAAGAAGGTCAGCGCGACCAGATACTCATTCCAGGCGCCGATGAACACGATGATTGCCGTGGTGAATACACCGGGCGCCGCGAGTGGCAGAATCACCTTTCGGAACGCCACGCCTGGGGTACAGCCGTCCACCATGGCCGCCTGTTCCAGCTCCACCGGGAGTTGTCTGAAGAACGCGGTTAGGTTCCACACCGCCAGCGGCAGGCCGAAGCTCAAGCTCGGCAAGATCACCGCTTGATATGTGTTGACCCAGTACGGGAACCAGCCGAACGGCTCGGTTGAGGAGAACATCTTCAGTAGTGGCGGTATGAGAATGATCAGCGGGAACATGGAGCATGCCATGATCAGCCAGAGCACCGCGCTCTTGCCTCTGAATCTCAGCCGCGCCAGCGCATACGCCGCCACAATGCCGAGCAGCAAGGTCAGCGCGGTGGTTATGCCTGAGATGATGAGTGAATTGATCAGTGACCGACCGAAGTTGTTCCCGGCCGAGAAGACAGCCTTGAAGTTATCGACCGAGGCGGGGCTAGGAATTAGCTCGGTGCTGCGGCCCTCATTTGGCAGACGTAACGAAGAGACGATCATCCAGTAGAAGGGAATGATGCAGTAGAGGACGATGAGACCCATTCCGACGTAGGATGCGATCATCCCGATCAGTACTTTGGAGCTCTTCTTGGGATGGGAGAGCTGTTCAATCTCAGCCTGAGACAGGTGAGACTCAGTCGCCTCCCGAGCGGTTGTGCTAGACATCAGTGCGCACCTCCCATCGTCTCCAGTGCCGGCAGCTCGGCCGACTTCGCGTCAGGCTCACCACGTCTCCGCTTCCGCTTCTTTGCAGGCGCGCTGTCGCCGATCACGTCCGCGCCGAGGAGCCTGACGAACAGGTACGCCACCAGGAGCACGTAGAGGAACAGGATTATGGCGTACGCCGCCGCTGGTCCGTAGCGGTTCTGCGTGGCCTCCTGATAGGCGAAGATCGATAGCGTCTCCACCCGATACTTGCCTGCACCGATCATGCCGTAGGGCAGGTCGAACATGCGCAGCGTATCAAGGGTCCGGAACAGCACCGCGACCACAAGGGTGGGTTTCACCATCGGTAGCGTGATCCGCGTGAACTGTTGCCATGCCGTTGCTCCATCCACCTTTGCTGCTTCGTATACCTCAGCGGGGATGGTCTGCAAGCCGGCTAAGGTTAGCAGACCGATGAATGGCGCCGTCTTCCAGACGTCGGCAATCACAATTGCCCAGAAGGACGACCCCGTATCGGCGAGCCACAGGATTTGGCTGCCCAGTATTCGGTTCATGACTCCGGCCTCATCGAAGATGAGCTTCCACATGAGCGCCGACACGATGGTCGGGATGGCCCAGGGCACCAGGATGCCTGCCCGAACGACACCGCGACCGCGGAAGGCCTTCGCCATGATCAGCGCCATCATGACGCCTAGCACCGTCTCCAAAACAACGCAGACAATCGTCAAGAACGTGGTATTGAGGAAGGCATTGACGAATCGGCCCATCGTCCCGTAGCTGCCAGTGACCGTGTCTTGACCAGCGAAGATGTCGGTGAAGTTCTTCAGCCCGGTGAACTTCTCGCCCGCTGCGATGAGGCCCGTATTCGGGTCAACGCCGGAGTTGGTTGTGAAGAGCGATTCCCGAATCGACATCACGACCGGGATGCCAGCCACCACGACAATGACCAGAAGCGTGGGTGCTAGCAGGATCCAGGCAAGGCGGCCCTGACCGTCGCTGAGCGCGTTCTTCTTGCGCTTGTGGCCGTCGCCCGAGTCCGCGACGGATCGGCTGTCTACCTGAGTGGCTGTGGCCATTGGGTCGTACCTCCTTTGAACCGGAGAGGCCAGCGCGGCCACAGACCGCGCTGGCCTCTCACACTGGTCCTACCGGACTACTTAGTCAAGGACTCGAGCTTGGTCTGCAGGCCCGACAAGGCCGCGTCCGGAGCGGTTTGCCCCTGCAGGGCTGAGTAGGCCGCGTCTTGGATCGCCAAGGACACGTCGCCATACTTGACGGCCTTGGGTCGAGGCTTGGCGGACTGGATAGACTTCAGCAGCGTCGGGATGTAGGGGTACTTCTTGGTGATCTCGGGATCCGAGTAGAGCGACTCCGATACCGGTGCCAGGGAGCCCTTCAGGGAACCGATCCGCTGCCCCTCTTCCGATCCCCGGAACTTGATGAAGTCGGCGGCAGTGCCCTTGTTGTCGGCGAAGGGGGTGATAGCCCAGTTGTGGCCGCCCAGGCTGGAAACCCCTGGACCGGTCAGGCCAGGCAGCGGGGCCACGGCAAATTTCCCGGCAATCTTTGACGACCCGTCCGTGGCACTAGCCTTCAGATAGACGTACGGCCAGTTGCGGTGGAAGATCAGGTTGCCGTTCTGGAAGGCAGTCCGACCCTCCTCCTCCTTCCACGTGATGGCGCCCTTCGGGATTGTGCCGTCCTTGAACATATCCACCAAGGCGGTCAGGCCCTTGGTCGCCTCTGGAGTGTTAGTGGTTGGCTTGCCGTCGGCACCGATGATCGAACCGCCAGAGGAGTCCACAGCCTCGGCGAAGTTCACCGTCAAACCCTCGTACTTCTGGTACTGACCGGCGTAGCACTCGAGCTTGGGGTCGTTCTCGCCCGCCTTGATCTTCTGGCAGGCCTGCTTCATCTCGTCCCAGGTGCCCGGCGGCTGCAGGCTGTACTTGTCGAGCAGGTCCTTACGGTAGTAGAGCATTCCGCCGTCGGAGGATGTCGGGTAGGCGTACAGCTTGTTGAAGTACGTCGCGCTGTCCAGCACCGGCTTGAGCAGCCCCTCGGTGGGGAACTGGTCGGCCGGCAGCGCGATGATGTAGCCGTTGGCGGCGAACTCGGCGGTCCACACGACGTCCACACTGATCACTGACATCTTGGCGTTCTTGATCTGGGCGTTCTGGATCATCTGCTGCCGCTGCAGGTTGGCATCGTCGGGCAGCTCATGAAGCGTCACGGTCTCGTTGGGGTGCTTGGCGTTCCACGCCGCGACGATTTCGTGGGCGTCGCCGGCCGTGTCCTTGCCTTGCCAGACCTCGATCGGGCCGTGCTTGCTGAAGTCGGCAGCGGCTGAACCTCCACCACCAGCACCACCACCACCGCCACCGCCACCACCACCACCGCCACAGGCCGCGGCGACCAGCAGCGCGCTCATGGAAGCGGCCGCGATGAGGACTCGGCGCGCGGGACGTACGAATGTCATACAAGCCTCGCTTCTTGTAGGTCGGGGCACGGATACGTTGGTGCCACCTCGTCACACTAGAGGCAAACGGTCATGAAAGCGCAACAACTCTCACGAAAAGTTCAGATTCGTTATGGATCACTTGGCAGGCTACGCATGATCAACACAGAAGCTATGGCGCACTGCTTTAGCACGCCTCTAGACCACTGAAACTGCAACCGGTTTCGTGCTTCGATAGCCAAAGGTGAGAGCTGGTTCGGCGTTCTGCCGCTACAGGTAGAGGCCGGTCTTGCCGTCCTGCGGCCGCTCGGCCGCGACCGCGTGCAGGTCCCGTTCTCGGAGCAGGACGTAGTCCTTGCCACGCACCTCGACCTCAGCCTTCTCGTCGGGATCGAACAGCACCCGATCGTGCACCTTGACCGAGCGCACGTTGTTGCCCACGGCCACCACGACGGCCCAGGCCAGCCGTTTGCCGATGGCCACCGTGGCCGGGATCAGGATGCCGCCGCTGCTGCGCCGCTCGCCCGCCTCGCCCTCGGTGGAGACCAGGACCCGGTCGTGCAACATCCTGATCGGCAGCGTGTCGTGCTCCGCCGCGGTCTCAGCAGCACGGTCAGACACCCCGGCGGCGCCTCCCCCGGCGGACGATGGCGCGAACGATGATCACGAAGCTGACCAGGCCGGCCACGGCACCGGCGAGCGCCGCCACCCGATCGGTCCGCACGTCGCCACGGGCGTTGAACACCAGCGACTTGGCGTTGTCCAGCTCCGCGTTCGCGAGCCGCTTTACGTTGGCGATCTGCCGCTGCTTGATCCGGTTGGGATGCACCTGGTCGATCAACGCCTGGACGGAGGTCGCCAGCCGGTCGCGGGTCGCGGCGAGGTCCGCCTCGATCTGGGCGGCGCTGCGCTGTGTGGATGAGGGGGTCATTCCCCGCGAGGATGCCGGGCGCTGGGCGTAGTTGGCTGTCACGTCTTCGGCTCCCTCACGCTGATGATCTCTCTACCGTCGGCGGGCTTGTCTGCTTGGGTGAAGCGTATCCGTCGAAGACGCGCCGCGTAGGTTGAGCCCATGACCGTACGACTCTCCCCCGGTGACGTTGCGCCGGCCTTCACCCTGCCCGACGCCGACGAGAAGGAGGTGTCGCTCGCCGACTTCAGCGGTGGCCGGGTGATCGTCTACTTCTACCCGGCGGCGATGACGGCCGGCTGCACGACGCAGGCCATCGACTTCACCGCCGCCATTCACGAGTTGTCGGACGCCGGGCTCCAGGTCGTCGGCATCTCTCCGGACGAGCCGCGCAAGCTGGCCAAGTTCCGGGAACTGGAGTCGATCGCATACCCGCTGCTGTCCGACCCGGACCGGCAGGTGCTGACCGCGTACGGGGCTTACGGGGAGAAGCTGCTCTACGGCAAGCTGGTCGAGGGCGTTATCCGGTCGACCTTCGTCGTCGACGTGGACTCCAAAGGCGAAGGCCAGATCGCCGTGGCCCAGTACGCCGTCAAGGCGAAGGGGCACGTCGAGAAGCTCAAGCACGATCTCGGGCTGGCCTGAGACCAGATAGCGTCGGCCGCCGGACAACTCCATAGGCCGGAGTGGTGGAACTGGCAGACACGCAGGATTTAGGTTCCTGTGCCTTCGGGTGTGAGGGTTCGAGTCCCTCCTTCGGCACCGTGTCGGATTGCGACGCTAGCGCGTCGCGCGGATTGCGCTCTTAGCCCTGCGCCATGCTTCCTCGCTCGCCCGACACGCCAACAACATGCTCGCTCCGCTCGCGGCGTGTCGGGCTCGGCTCAGTCGCATAACACCGGCGCGCAATCCGGGGTTGGAATTGCGACGCTAGCCCAAGCCTTCCTTGGGGTCTTCGGGACGAACGCGCATTACCGGACCTCGGGGTTGTTGGCGATGCCCACGTCGCCGGGGGCGGTCTGCTGGACGCCTTGGCCTTGCGGAATCTCCGGGTTGTTGGCGATGCCCTCATCGACCTGGGCGACCCCCGGCCTGTTCGCGCCGGTGATGAACGCGTAGGTGGAGCCGGCGATCGCGCCGCCGATGATCGGCGCGACGAGAAAGAGCCAGACCTGGGCGAGTGCCCAGCCGCCCGCGAACCAGGCTGTGCCGAGGGAGCGGGCCGGGTTGACCGAGAGGTTCGTGACCGGGATCCCGACCAGGTGGATCGCCGTCAGGCCGAGGCCGATCGCGATCGGGGCGAACCCCTTGGGCGCTCTGTCGTCGGTCGCGCCGAGGATGATGTAGAGGAAGATCGCGGTCAGCACGATCTCGGTGATCAGGCAGGCGACGAGGCCGTACTTGCCGGGCGAGTGGTCGCCGTAGCCGTTCGACGCGAAGCCCGTGGCCTGGATGGCGGCGGCGGTCGTGCCCGTCTTGCCGAGCGCGATGAGGAAGAGCAGCAGGGCGCCGACCGAGGCCGCCACGACCTGGGTGACGACGTAGGGCAGCACGCCCTTCCACTCGAAGCGCTTCGCCACGGCGAGCCCGATGGTCACGGCCGGGTTGAAGTGCCCACCCGACACATGCCCGAAGGCGAAGGCACCACTCATGACGATCAGGCCGAAGGCGATCGCAACGCCGACGAAGCCAATGCCGAGTTGGATCTTGTCGTCGGTCAGGAACTTGGCGGCCAGCACGGCGCTGCCGCAGCCCCCGAACACCAGCCAGAAGGTGCCGAGGAACTCGGCCCCGAGCCTGGCAGCCAATGAGGGTTCACGCATGCGTACTCTCCTTCGGATCGGGTCCGTCGGCCGGGTCCGGGTCGTCCCCGGGCAGACACCGTGCGGTAGGCGACGGCACAGATCCTACGGAACCCGGACCGGACCTCCCGGCGGCACGCCAGGTCGCCGCGAACCGGCGCTCCGGGCGCCGAACAAGATCAGGAGCGCCGGCGGTAGCCGACGAAGCTGAAGCCCTCGTGCGGCTCGCGCGTCGTCTCCTCCCACTCCGCGGCGACGATCGCGGGGAAGGTGATGTTCCCGGCCGGCTCGAGGTCCACCTCCGTGATCTCCAGCCGGTCCAGGTGGTCCCAGGCAAGCCGATAGATCTCGCCACCGCCCGCCACATACACGGCATCCGGCCCGACCTTGGTGCCGAGCTCGATGGCCTCCGCCACGAAGGGCACGGCCCGGACGCCGTCGCCGCGCCACATCCGGTCCCGGGTGATCACGAACGTGGTCCGTCCGGGCAGCGGGCGACCGATGGTGTCGTACGTCTTCCGGCCCATGATCACCACCTGGCCCATGGTCAACCGCTTGAAGCGCCGCAGGTCTTCCGAGATGTGCCAGGGAATCTCCCGGCCGTCGCCGATGACCCCGTTTCGGGCAACGGCGGCGATGCCGACGACGTCGACCACCTCAGACCGCGATCGGCGCCCGGATGCCCGGGTGCGGGTCGTACGCCTCGACGGCGATGTCGGCCAGGGTGAAGTCGTCGATCCGCTCCACGAGCGGGTTCAAGATCAGCTTGGGCAGCGGCCGGGGCTCCCGGCTCAGCTGCAGCCGGGCCTGCTCCAGGTGGTTGAGATAGAGGTGCGCGTCGCCAAGGGTGTGCACGAAGTCCCCGACCCCCAGACCACAGACCTGAGCCACCATGTGGGTCAGCAGCGCGTAGGACGCGATGTTGAACGGCACGCCCAGGAAGATGTCGGCCGACCGCTGGTAGAGCTGACACGACAGCCGGCCGTCGGCGACGTAGAACTGGAACAGCGCATGGCACGGCGGCAGCGCCATCGCGTCCAGATCGCCGACGTTCCAGGCCGAGACGACATGCCGTCGGGAATCCGGACTCGCCTGGATCGACGCGATCACCTTGGCCAGCTGGTCGATGTGACCCCCGTCCGGCGACGGCCAGGAGCGCCACTGGTAGCCGTAGATCGGGCCCAGCTCGCCGTCCGGGTCGGCCCACTCGTCCCAGATCGTCACGCCCTGCTCGCGCAGCCACTCGACGTTGGTGGAGCCCCGGAGAAACCACAGCAGCTCGGCGAAGATCGACCTGGTGTGCAGCTTCTTCGTCGTGAGCAGCGGGAACCCGGCGCGCAGGTCGAAGCGCATCTGGTGGCCGAAGCAGCTCAGGGTGCCGGTGCCGGTACGGTCGGACTTCTCCACGCCGTGGGTCAGCACGTGGTCCAGCAGGTCCAGGTATGTCTTCACCGGACGCCCTCCTGCGCGCCGAGCCGGCGCAGCTCCGAGATCAGCACGGGAACGATGGCCCGGACAGCACGGCCCCGGTGGCTGATCGCGTCCTTGGCCGCCGGATCGAGCTGACCGTTGGTGATGGCGTTCCCGTCGGCCACGAACAGCGGGTCGTAGCCGAAGCCATTCTCGCCGGCGGGTCTGACCGCCAGCCGGCCGGTCATCTCCCCCGTCCGTACGTGCTCGGTGCCGTCCGGCAGCACGAGCGCCATCGCGCAGACGAAACGGGCAGTACGGTCCTGGTCGGCCACGTCGGCCAGCTGGCGGAGCAGCAGCTCGTTGTTGTCCTCGTCGGTCGCTTCCGGGCCGGCCCAGCGGGCGGACCGCACGCCGGGCATCCCGTTGAGCACGTCGACGGCGAGCCCGGAGTCGTCGGCGAGCGCCGGCAGGCCTGTGGCCATCACGCAGGCGTGCGCCTTGAGCAGCGCGTTGGCCTCGAACGTCCGTGCCGTCTCCGCCGGAACCGGATAGGGCGGCAGATCACCCAGCCCGAGCACGTCGATGTCCGGTGCGGTCGCCGAGACGATCCGCCGCAGCTCCTCCAGCTTGCTGGGGTTGTTCGTGGCCAGCACGACGACGTGAGACTGATCCATGGTCAAGAGGCGAGCGCCGCCTGCTGCAGCTCGGTCAGCCGGGCGCAGCCGGCGGCGGCCAGGTCGAGCAACTCGTTCAGCCGGGCGCGATCGAACGGCACACCCTCGGCGGTGCCCTGCACCTCCACGTAGGAGCCGGCGCCGCTCATGACGACGTTCATGTCGGTGTCCGCACCGGCGTCCTCGGCATAGCACAGGTCGAGCATCGGGGTACCGCCGACGATCCCGACCGAGATCGCGGCGACGGAGCCGGTCAGCGGCTCGGATACCAGCAGGTTGCGCTGCCGCAGCCAGTCGACGGCGTCGGACAGGGCGAGGTAGGCCCCGGTGATCGAGGCGGTCCGGGTGCCGCCATCGGCCTGCAGCACGTCGCAGTCGATCACGATGGTGTTCTCCCCGAGCGCCTTGTAGTCGATGATCGCCCGTAGGCTCCGCCCGATCAGGCGGCTGATCTCGTGCGTCCGGCCGCCGATCCGGCCGCGTACCGACTCCCGGTCGGAGCGGGTGTTCGTCGCCCGCGGCAGCATCGCGTACTCACTGGTCACCCAGCCCAGACCCGATCCCTTGCGCCACCTCGGCACCCCCTCGGTGACGCTGGCGGCGACCAGCACCCGGGTCTGGCCGAACTCGACGAGCACCGAACCCTCGGCCTGCGCCAGCCAGCCGCGTGTGAACCTCACGTCCCGGAGTTGATCGTTCTCACGTCCGTCCGCCCGGGTCATGCTGCACACCCTATGTTGGCCAGGTTGCGCCGGCGACCGCCAGCTCCACCCGGCCGTCGAAGTGGCGGGCAGCCTCCGCACGAACCTGGAGCGGGTCGTGCCAGGGCGGGATGTGGGTCAGCAGCAACGCACCGACGCCCGCCCGCTGCGCGGTCTCCGCCGCGGCGCGACCACTCAGATGCAGGCGCGGTGGATTGTCGGGATCGTCCAGGAAGCTCGCCTCGGCGAGGAGCAGGTCCGCACCGGCTGCCAGCTCGGTCAGCGCCTCGCACGGCCCGGTGTCTCCTGAGAAGACCAGCGAGCGCCGCGAGCCGCCGACCTCGTCCACCCGGATCGCGTACGACTCGACCGGGTGCTCCACCCGTGCCGTGCGGATCTCGAACGGGCCGACTCGCTGGCTCGGCTGCCAGTCCCGGAAGTCCAGCTGCTCGGCAATGGCCGACCGGGTCTTGTCCAAAGTCTCGTCGTCCAGGCTGCCTTCGTACGCTCTCGCGAGCCGCTCGGCCGCCCCGGTCGGCCCGTAGACCGGCAGCAGCGGCCAGGGCGCGGAGGGCGAGTACTTCGCGGCGACGAAGTAGGAGCACAGGTCAAGGCAGTGGTCGGCGTGCAGGTGGGACAGTCCGATCGCGTCGACCCGCTTGGGGTCGAGGTGGCGGTAGAGGGCTCCGAACGCACCCGGCCCGAGATCGAGGACCAGGGCGAAGGAGGTGTCCTCGTACGGCGCACGGATCAGATAGCTGGAGGCGGCCGAGTCGAGTCCGGAGACCGAGCCGCTGCAGCCGACGATGGTGAGCTCCATGAGACCTCCCGCCCGCTCAGGCGAACTGCTCCACACCGACCACCAGTCCGCCCATCAGCCGGTGGCCGATCCCCTCGAACGACTCGGGGCTGCCGGTGGTGAGGAACCGGTGGGTCGGGATCCGTGGCCGGTCGTGGGTGAGGCCACGCCGGGTCAGCACTGCGTAGACCTCCTTGGCGCATTCGTCCGCGCTGGACACCAGGCTGACCGAGTCGCCCAGCACGTAGGAGATCACGCCGGTCAGCAGCGGATAGTGGGTGCAGCCGAGGATCAGGGTGTCGATCTCGGCGTCCTGCAACGGCCGCAGGTATTCCCGGGCGCAGGCCAGCAGTTCCGGGCCGCCGGTGATGCCGGCCTCCACGAACGGCACGAACCTCGGGCAGGCGACGGTGTGCAGCTCGATCTGCGGCGCGGCCGCAAAGGCGTCGTCGTAGGCCAGCGAGGTCGCCGTGGCCTCGGTGCAGATCACGCCGACCCGGCCGGAGCGGGTGGCCGCCACGGCGCGCCGGGCCGCCGGCATGATCACTTCGACCACCGGCACGGCGTAGCGCTCCCGAGCGTCGCGGAGCACCGCCGCGCTGCCGGAGTTGCAGGCGATGACCAAGATCTTGACGCCCTGCTCGACCAGGTGGTCCAGGCACTCCAGCGCGAACTCCCGCACGTCGGCGATCGGCTGCTCGCCGTACGGGGCACGTGCGGTGTCGCCGAGGTAGACCACGTCCTCGTACGGCAGCTGGTCGATCACCGCCCGGGCCACGGTCAGGCCGCCGAACCCCGAGTCGAAGATGCCGATCGGCGCCTCGGAGTTGACGGTCACGGTCGCCCAGCCTAATGGGACCGGCCGACACGCCGTGCCGTGCACGTCGCATATCGACCTTCGCTTCGCACATCGTCGTAGGTGTGCGAAGCGTTGATTGTTGTGCGAAGTGGAGATGGATGTGTGAAGCAGAGGTGCGCGCAAGGCGGAGTAGGCGTGCGAACCGCGCCGAATCCCGGCTCAGGCCCAGACCTGGGTGTCGAGGAACCCCTCGCTCACATCGATGTCTGCGGTGTAGGCGCCGGTGGACAGGTACTTCCAGCCGGCGTCGGCGATGATCAGGACGATGTCGGCCGACTCGCCCGCCCGAGCGGCCCGGGACGCCTGGGCCAGCCCGGCGTGCAGGACGGCGCCGGTCGACAGGCCCGCGAAGATCCCCTCCCGGTCGAGCAGCTCCCGCACCCGGCGTACGGCGTCCCGCGAGCCCACCGAGAACCTCGCGCTCACCAGCGACGCGTCGTACAGCTCGGGCACGAAGCCCTCGTCCAGGTTGCGCAGCCCGTAGACCAGCTCGCCGTAGCGCGGCTCGGCGGCGATGATCTTGACGCCCGGCTTCTTGTCGGCGAAGAACCGGCCGAGACCCATCAGAGTGCCGGTGGTGCCGAGACCGGCCACCACGTGCGTCACCTCCGGCAGGTCGGCCAGGATCTCCGGGCCGGTGCCGAGGTAGTGCGCCTCCGCGTTGGCCGGGTTGCCGTACTGGTAGAGCATCACCCAGTCCGGGTGCTCGGCGGCCAGCTCCTTCGCGACCCGGACGGCCTCGTTGGAGCCGCCGGCCGCAGAGGAGGAGACGATCTCGGCGCCCCACATGGTGAGCAGCTGCCTGCGCTCGAGCGATGTGTTCTCCGGCAGCACGCAGATCAGCCGGTAGCCCGCGAGCTTTGCGGCCATCGCGAGCGAGATCCCGGTGTTGCCGCTGGTCGGCTCCAAGATCGTCGCGCCCGGCCGCAGCGTGCCGTCCAGCTCGGCGACGCGGATCATGTTCAGCACCGCCCGGTCCTTGATCGAACCGGTGGGATTGCGATCTTCGAGCTTCGCCCACAGCCGGACGGTGTCGTACGGCGAGAGGTTGGGCAGCCCGACCAGCGGGGTGTGGCCGACCGAGTCGGCCAGCGACGCGTATCGCGTCACGGCGGCCGGCTAACCGCCGGCGACTGCCGGCAGCACCACCACGACGTCGCCGTCGGCGGTCGGCGCCTCGAGGCCCCCGGCGAACCGGACGTCCTCGTCGTTGACGTAGACGTTCACGAACCTGCGCAGTGCTTGCTCCTCGACCAGCCGTTCCTTCAGGCCGGGGTGGCGAGCCTCGAGGTCCTCGATCACCGCCAGCAGGGTCGCGCCGTCACCGTGCACGGCCTTCTGACCGCCGGTGAACGTCCGCAGGATCGTCGGGATCCGGACCTCTACCGCCATCTCGGCTCAATCTCCTTGCCCTCGGAGTGAAGGTAACGCGACGAATCGTCAGGCTATTCCGTGATCTCGATGTCTTCCTCCGTGACGCCGCCGTCAAGTATCCGGTAGGAGCGGACCTCGACCGGGCCGTCTTGGGTGCCGGACTGGGCGGTCGAGACCAGCACGTAGTGTGCCTGGGGCTCGGCCGCCAGCGAGATGTCGGTGCGCGACGGGTAGGCCGCCGTCGACGTGTGCGAGTGGTAAACCACGACGATCTCCTCGTCCGCCTCGTCCATCTGCTTGTAGAGCCGGAACTGCTCCTCCGGGTCGAAGCGGAAGAACGTGGGCGAGCGGTCGGCGTTGATCATCCGCACCAACCGCCTGGGCTCGTCCGTCCCGGCGGGCCCGATGACCACCCCGCACGCCTCGTCCGGATGATCGGCCCGGGCGTGCGCGACCATGGCGTCCACGTGCTCCCGTGAGATCTTCAGCACGCGAGACAGTATCCACCGGGGGGCGACCCCCGAACGCCCGCTGCGGCGCCGACCGCACGAAGCTTCCACGGAAGCTGCGCTTCCCCGGCTCGGTGCCGCTCATGGACTGGGGGCGACGTCCAGCCGCTGGAGCAGGAAGAGGAACGCCTCGGCGAACGGGTGGCCCTCGGACGCCGCGGCGAGTGCCGGCCAGTCCAGCTGCTCGCGTACGGCTCGGAAGACCGGCAGGATCGCGCCGAAGTCGCAGTAGTGCTCCGAGAGCGAGATGAGCTTGGCGATCGCGATCGGCGTCGGCGGCAGCACCGGGATCCGGACGCCCAGCAGCTCGATCTCCGTCGCGGAGTCGATCAACGCCTGGTCCACCTCGACGCCGCTCAGCTTGTGCAGCACATCCACCAGCTCGCCGTCCAGGTAGGCCTTGAACAACCAGTCCTCCGGCGGGCGCTCGATCTCGAAGCCGGCAGCCGACAGCGAGTCCACGGCGGCCGGCACACCGTCCGCCGGTACCACGAGATCCACGTCGTGTTCCGGCTCCGGGCTGCCGTAGACCCACAGCGCATAGCCGCCGCCGAGGGCGAACGGCACGCCGTCGCGCTTCAGCGCCGACGACGAGTGCTTCAGGGCCCGCCGGAGCGGTGTCTCCTCGTCCTGGCCGGGTTCCGAGCGGTCGTTGGCGGCGATGGTGGGTACCTTCTTCCCATGCGGTTGGCGTCGTTCAACATCTTGCACGGCCACGCCACCACCGACCAGCGGGTCGACATCGATCGTCTCGCGACCGCGATCAGGTCACTGGACGCCGACATCCTCGCGCTGCAGGAGGTGGACCGCGACCAGCCGCGATCCTTCCGCGCCGACCTCACCGCCGTGGCGGCCGAGGCGATGGGCGCGGTGTCGCACCGGTTCGTCGCCGCGCTGGCCGGCACTCCCGGAGCGACCTGGATGGCGGCGACCGAGGACGACGTGCCCGGCACGGCGTCGTACGGGATCTCGCTGCTGTCCCGCTACCCGGCGAGCAGCTGGCAGGTCGTCCGGCTCCCCCACATCAAGCGGCGGTTCCCGATGTGGCTGCCCGGGCCGCGCAAGGTGGTCGTCGTCAAGGAGGAGCCCAGAGCGGTCGTGATAGGCAACCTGGACACCCCGTACGGCCGGCTGGTGGTGGCCAACACCCACCTGTCCTACGTCCCCGGCTGGGGCAGGCTGCAGCTGCGCCGGATCCGTCGTGATCTTGCCGCAGTGCCGGGCACCGTGCTGCTGATGGGTGATCTCAACCTCGACCACCCGAAACCCGCGCAGCTGACCGGCTATCGGTCGCTCGCGACGCACCTGACCTTCCCGGCCGACGAACCGGACCGGCAGCTCGATCACATCCTGTTGCGGGGCGATCTTGGTCCGGTGACCGGCAGCAGTGCGCCGCAGCTGGAGATCTCCGACCACCGCGCGCTCGTCGTCGAGATCGCCGAGCGCAAGGGAGGCTGAGCATGCTGCAGACCGACAACTACCTGCGCTTCGAACGCGTGAGCTCGGTCGAGCCGACCGACCGTGGCCTGCTTGCCGACCTGCACGGCGAGCAACTGCGGGTGGACCTGATCCGGCCGGACGTGGTGCGGTTCAAGATCAGCCGGGGCGGGATCTTCGACGAGTCGCCGACGTTCGCGGTGTGCGTCGACCCGCTGGAGCAGCCGGTGGAGTTCAGCACCGAGACCGACGACGGTGAGGTCCGTCTGATCACGGCGGCGATGACGGTGACCGTCGGCCTCGAGGAGTTCCGGCTGGACGTGCACCGTGCCGACGGCAGCCCGGTGATCGAGACCGCGACGGATCCCGACGGGCGCTGCTGGGCCTACGCGACCCTCAACGACGCATTCACCCTGCGGCGCCGGTGCCGGCGCGAGGACGCCATCTTCGGCCTCGGCGAGAGGTCCGGCCGGCACAACCGCAAGGGCCGCGACTTCACCTTGTGGAACACCGACGTGCTGAACCCGTACGAGACGCTGGAGTTCACCGCCGGCAAGCCGCCCGGCGATCCGCGCGGCGACATGACCAGCGTCGAGTTCGACCCCTACTACGTCTCGGTGCCGTTCTTCTACCACCTTCTCTATCCGAAGGGCACGATGTCGGCGTCTTTCGTCGACAACGGCTACCGCGCCGAGTACGAGTTCTCCGCCCCGGAGGAGTACCGGATCAGCTTCCTGGGCGGTCAGTACACCGAGTACGTCTTCGCCGGACCGCGGATGCCCGACATCCTGGAGGCCTACACCTGGCTGACCGGGCGGGCCGCTCCCCCGCCGATCTGGTCGCTGGGCTACCACCAGTGCCGGTGGTTCCACTACACCCAGGACGCCGTCGAGGCCATCGGCCGCCGGCATCGGGACAACGACATCCCGTGCGACGCGCTCTGGCTCGACATCGAGTACATGGACGGCTACCGGGTGTTCACCTGGAACGACGAGCTCTTCCCGGACCCGCCCGGGATGCTCAAACGCCTTGCCGAGGACGGCTTCCGGGTGATCACGATCATCGATCCCGGGGTGAAGTACGACCCCGGCTACCCGATCTTCGACTCCGGGCTGCAGCGGGACGTCTTCTGCCGGACCGAGGGCGGCGATCTCTACATCGGCCAGGTCTGGCCGGGCAACACCGCGTTCCCGGACTTCGTCACCGAGGAGGCACGGGCCTGGTGGGGCGAGCTGAACGCCGAGCACGTCCGGTCCGGCCTGGCCGGGATCTGGAACGACATGAACGAGCCGGCCACCGGCATGATCAAGCCGGGCGCGATGCGTTTCGATCATGGACGGGCTTCACATGATCGCTACCGCAACCAGTACGCCCTGCTGATGGCGATGGGCACCAAGGACGGCCTGCTGGCGGCCATGCCGGAGCTGCGGACCTTCATCCTGTCCAGGGCCGGGTTCGCCGGGATCCAGCGCTACGCCGCCAACTGGCTTGGCGACAACCAGGCCCGCTGGGACCATTTGTGGCTGAGCATCGCCATGGGCATGGGCTTCGGCATCTCCGGCCAGCCGTTCCTGGGCGCCGACATCGGCGGCTTCCAAGGCAACACCAACGCCGAGCTGTTCCTGCGCTGGATGCAGTACGGCACCCTGACGCCGTTCTGCCGCAACCACTCCGAGGTGGGCAACGTCGACCAGTACGGCTGGGCCTTCGGCAACGTCGTGCAAGATCACGTACGGGCCGCGATTCAGCTCCGCTACCGGCTGCTGCCCTACCTCTACGGCTGCTTCCTGGTCGCCGGCGACACCGGCGCTCCGGTGCAGCGGCCACTGGTCTTCGACTACCAGGACGACCCGACCGTACGAGACCTCGATGATCAGTACCTGCTCGGCCCGGACCTGCTGGTGGCGCCGGTGACCGCACCCGGCACGACCGCGCGGCAGGTCTACCTGCCCGCGGGCGACTGGTACGACTGGCACACCGGCGAGCTGGTCGGCGGGTCGCGCTTCGTGGTGGCCGAGACCCCGATGGACCGGATCCCGATCTACGCCCGCGGCGGCGCGGTGATCCCGATGTGGGTCGAGGCGCCGGCCTCGACCGCCGGCTACCGCCCGCAGGCCGTCGAGCTGCACGTCTTCGTACCGGCCGTCGACGGGACCCACACCTCACTGCTCTCCGAGGACGACGGGCTGACCAACGCGGTGCTCGACGGGAGTTACTACCGGACCAGCTTCGAGCTCGTCCGCGGCGGCGAGCTGGTCACCATCCGCGCCGAGGTCAGCGGTGACGGTTTTCCCGAGTTCGCGCGCGACCGCTTCGAGTTGCTCGTGCACGGCGCCGCGCCGCGAACCGCACGGCTGGACGGCGTCGAGATCGAGGCCACCGAGGGCCGGTTTGTGTTGCCCAACGCCGGCACGGGTTTCACGCTGGAGCTGCGGACGGCTCCGGACCAGCCGGACGTCCCGATCGCCCCCGCTCGCCGAACATGATCAACTCTGCCGCGCCCGAAATCGCCATTTAGAGTGAACTATGCACGCAGGCGACCCTCGGCTGCCGGCGCTCGGGGAGAGCTCGACCCCTCAGACGTACGTGCCTCGGCTGCTGCCCGCCTGGGCGGCGGCCGAGTCGGGGTCGGCGCATCGAGTCGTCGACGGCAGCCTGCTGCTGTTCGACATCATCGGGTTCACCCCCCTCACCGAGCGGCTGGCACGCCGTGGCCGGGAGGGCGCGGAGGAGCTGAGCAACCTTCTCGACGCCGTCTTCAGCCGGCTGCTGACCGATGCCGAGGACGAGGGCGCCGACCTCCTCAAGTGGGGCGGTGATGCGCTGCTGCTGCTGTTCGACGGCCCGGACCACGGCTGCCGTGCGGCCCGGGCAGCGCTGCGGATGCACCGCGCGCTCTCCCGGACCGGACATGCGAAGACCTCGATCGGCCGCGTCGCACTCCGGGCGTCGGCCGGGGTGGACTCGGGTTCGGTCCACCTCGTCCTGGCGGGAAATCCCGAGTTGTACCGCGAGCTGGTCGTGCTCGGCCCGGCCGCCAGCGGGGTCACGACGCTCGAGCACTCCGCAAGCATGGGTGAGGTGCTGGTCGGGAGTGCGACCGCCGCCGAGCTCGGGCCTGCTCTGGTCCGGCCGAGCAACGGCCGGGGCTACCTCCTCGCCGGCGTACCGACGCCCGACACACCGGCCCGGCGCCCGGAACCCGAGCCGCTGCCCGAGGTGGTCGCGCAGCTCCTGCCGCCGCCCCTGTGGGCCTACCTCGCTCAGCCGTTCCGGGAGCCGGAGCACCGGACCGTGGCCGTGGCGTTCGTCCGGTTCGAGGGCACCGACACCGTTCTGGCCGAGGACGGCGCGGCGGCGCTCACGGCATCCGTTGACGAGGTGCTCCGGAACGTGCAGGAGGTGGCAGCAGCCCACGACGTCTCCTTCCTGGACACCGACGTGGACGTCGACGGCGGGAAGATCCTGCTCGTCGGCGGCGCCCCCCGCAGCGCCGGGGACGACACCGACCGGCTGCTGACCTCTGTCTGCGAGGTGGTCAATCGGGCCGGTCGGCTGCCCCTGCGGGCCGGGATCTCGCATGGCCGGGTCTTCACCGGCGACACCGGCTCGCCAACCCGCCGGACCTACTCGGTCAAGGGCGACGCCGTGAACCTGGCCGCCCGACTCGCCGGGCATGCCGACGCGAGCTCGATCCTGATGGCAGCCGATGTCTTGGAGCACACCCGGCGCTCCTATGCCGTTCGCGAGGCACCGATTGCGCGCCTGAAGGGCAAGAGCAAGCCGGTCCCGGTCGTCACGCTGAGCAGCCCGCTGGAGCCGCGCAGGCAGCAGAACACGGATCTGCTCGTCGGCCGGGCCGCCGAGATGGCAATCTTGAACGATGCCGTCGACCAATTGGCCAGTGGCTCCGGCGGCGTCGTCGAGGTCGTCGGGGAGCCGGGAGTCGGAAAGACCCGGCTCGTGGACGAGGCTGTCGGCCTGGCCGGCGACGTCACGGTGCTGCGCTGCGACTGCGAGCGGACGGGCGCCGGCACGCCGTACCGGCCTGTTCGGCGCCTGCTGCACCAGGTCCTCGGCACCACCAGCGACATGCCTCCGGACGCCATCGCGAGGTGCCTTCGAGATTGCGTGACCGCGGGCGCGCCCGAAATGGCCCCATGGACGTCGCTGCTCGGCGTCGTGCTCGACGTCACCCTCCCGGCGAGCCCAGAGGTGGAGGAACTGGAGGAGCGCCACCGTGGTGAGCGGGTGCCTGAGCTGGTTGCCGACCTGCTCGAGCGGATGCTGCCCGCCTCGGCGATGGTCGTGGTCGAGGATGCCCACCTGGCCGACCCGGCCAGCGAGGGCGTGTTCACGGCAATCGCTCGACGGGCGCAACGACAGCCGTGGCTGCTCCTGGTGACGCGCGATGACCGCCCAGGCGGCTGGGTTCCGGCCGCCACCCGACGGATCGAGCTGGGACCACTCGACATCGGGTCCTCCACCGAGCTGGCCGAGATCGCCACTCCGGACCGGCCGTTGCCACCGGCGATCGCCGAGGAGCTTGCCGCCCGCTCCGGTGGACATCCGCTGCTGTTGCGTGAGCTCGCTCGAGCCGTCGCCCGGGGCGAGGACCCCGACGAGCTCCCGTCGAACGTCGAGGAGCTGGCGGCGAGCCAGATCGACCGGCTACCGGCGGACCAGCGCTCGCTGCTGCGCCGAGCCGCCGTCCTCGGCGACGAGTTCGACGACTTCCTGTTGCTCCGGATGGTCGCGGACGTGGCGCCCGAGCAGTCAGTGCCTCAGCTGCTCGCCGGCCTGGGGGGTCTCATCGTGGAGGGCGATCGCCGGTTGCGATTCCGGCACCCGCTGCTTCGGGAGGTGGCCTACGCGGGCCTGCCCTACCGCCGGCGCCGCGAGCTGCATGCCCTGGCCGCTGAGGTCATCGAGACCACCACGTCCGCCGCGACCGTACGGCCGGAGATCCTGGCGCTGCATTACTTCATGGCGGGCCGTTACGACCGGGCGATGGAGTACGGCTGGGAGGCCGGCCAGCGAGCGATGGCGCGCTATGCGCCGGCCGGCGCGGCCGATGCCTACCGCAGGGCCGCCGAAGCCGCCCGCAGGAGTCCCGAGGTCACTGCCGGTGAGCGCTCTTATTACCTCGAGGCGCTGGGCGACGCCCAGTTGTTGGCCGGCAGGTCGACCGAGGCTGCCAGCGCCTATCTCGAAGGACTGCGAGGGGTGCGCGGCCAACCCCTGCGAGAGGCCAATCTCTCGCTCAAGCTGCTGCGGGTCGATCAGCGGCGGGGACACTACACCAATGCCATGCGCCGGGCGAGCCTCGGCCTGCGTGCCATCGAAGGCGAAACGGGTCCGGAAGTGGGCGCCGTCCGTGCACGGCTGCAAGTCCTCTACGCGTTCTGTCGGCTCAGCCAAGGTCGCTACGCGGACGCGCGCCGATGGGCGGAACGATGCCTCGCCGAAGCGGAGGAGGCGAACGAGCTGCTGGCGCAGGCCCAGGCGCATCTGGTCCTGAACGCCGTCGAAGTCTGGTCGGGTGGAGCCGAGGGTGAGCAGCACGGAGAGATGGCGCTGCGGATGTACGAGCAGTTGGGCGATCTTGGCGGCCAGGGCCACGTCCTGACCAACTTGGGCGTACGTCGATCCCTCGAAGGCCGCTGGCCCGATGCGCTTCCGATGTTCGAGCGGGCCGCCGAAACCTTCCGCCGGATCGGCGACGCCTCCAACGCAGCCAACGCGGACTACAACCGCGCCGACGTCCTGGTCCGACAGGGCCGGTCGGCCGAAGCGTTACCGCTGCTCGGGAGCACGCTCCGCATCGCGCGCGCCGTCGGTGACGACGACCTGGCAGCACTGGTACGCAAGGAGATGGGCAGGGCACGGAGCCGGGCTGGCGATATAGCAGCAGGCCTGACTCTGCTCGACGAGGCCCGCAGTGAACTGGTCAGACTCCGCGAACGCCAAGAGGTCGTGGACGCCGACATCGCCGCCGCCGAAGCACACCTGCTGGCCAGCCGGCCCGAGCAGGCTCTGGTCCTGATCAAGCGAGCGCTGACGGACGCTGCCTCCATCGGCGCCGCAACCTTGTTGGCACCGGCATACCGGGTTCAAGCGGCAGCCCTGTTGGACACGGGTGACCTCCGACATGCTCGGACGGCGCTTGCCGAAGGCTTGAAACAGAGCTCCTCACCAGAGGTCGCCCACGAGCGCGGATTCCTGCTTGCCGTGGCTGCCCGCATCGCCCGTCAGGACAACGATCCGGCTGCCGACCGGCTTGGCGTAGAAGCTCGGGAAGCCCTCGAGTCGCTCGGGGTCGTCCGGGTGCCGCTACCCGATTTCGACAGTTCGAGCTAGATGCTGATCCGGAGGTCGTGAGTGAAGAGGAAGTACAGGTAGAGGTCGCCGTTCTGCCGGCTGCTCTGCACGTAGTCGACGCACGCAACCTGATCCGCGCCGATGACCCCCTTCGCCGGGCACGGTTTGCTTTCCTCCGTCAACGAGCCGGTGTTCTCGAAGGTGTACATGACGGGAATCTTCGGCACGCCGTTCGCGGTCGACCTACACAGATCCTTGTCGCACGCCAGAATCAGGGTGGCCGGCGAAGTCTTGGTGTAGAGGGCTCCGAGATCTGCGATGGCGGTGACCACGAGGGCCCCAGTGGTTGAGCATCCCAGGTCCTTGCAGGAACCGACTGTCATGATGACGTGACCGGCGGCACCCTTCGGCAGGAGAAGCTGACCACAGTTGGGCACCTCTTTTGTTGGCGCGCTACAGCCGGGGTCCTGCAGCGACGTGCTGGTCCCGTCGTCGTCGACCGCTGAAAGGGCGACTTCCACGGGCACCGCGTCGGGCGCGAGCTCGACTCCAGACTTCACTGCCGCACTCAGCATGACCCCGTTAGCGAACTGGCTGTATGTGACACCGAGGATGGTTGCGACGAAGCCATCGCGGGGAATGACCGCGGTGGTGTTATCGCCACCGAGGATGCCCGGGCCGGACGCCCGCAATGCGATCGTCGTTGCCTTCGAGACAGCGATCGGCTGGGCGTTGGAATCACCGGGCGGGCGGTCGAAGGCGCCGACCACCACGTCGAAGGCCGGGCCGCCCGGCCCTTGCTGGTTTTGCACTGGTCCGGCGACGTCGACCATGTCGGACGACCTGCGGACGTTGGGGACCTCCCCGCCGAGCCCCGTCCCCTCATCGGTAATCGAAATGATCCGTAGGTAACCCTTGATCGGCGCCGCATCTGCAGGAATCGATATCCCGGCCGCCCAGGCCGCGGCCAGCAAGGCCGTGACCAGCGCAGCAATGGAACGGCGTAGCGATGATTGTTGGCGCGGCATTTCGACAGCCTTTCCCCCGGAAACGCCTCCATTATTGCGGAAGTGACGCTGGATGCGCATTGCTGCATTTCGGGGGACGACCGCCGCGCCGAGCTTCAGCTGAGCGCGGCGCAGATTCGGGTTCACCGCGTTGCTGGCGAACGCGGCGGTCGCGGCTCTCCACCGGTTCCGCCGCGGGTCCATGCCTGCCGACGATAACGCTCGGGTCGGGGCGCGCTGGGCGCCTGCACGAATGAGCGAGCCTGCACGAATGAGTCTGCCTAGTCTGGTCTCGTGAATGGCGGGGATTGGGGCACCAGTCGGGCGCTCCTCCTTGCCGTTGATGCCGACTTCCCCCAGCTGAGTCGGATCGAGGGAGAGCTGTCCCGGGCGTTCGGCGCCGACTATCGAGTGCGCGGTGAGCTGTCAGTCGAGGACGCCCTGCACACGCTGCGGGACGCGGATCTCCGGCAGGAGCGGGTGGCGCTCGTGCTGGTCGACGAGATGTTCTCCGACGAGGATCGGTCGGCGATCTTCGCGACAGCCCGGACTCTGCATCCCAACGCGCGCCGCGCCTTGCTGGTGGCCTGGGGCGCCTGGGCGCACCCCGAGACCGCGCAACGGATCCTGCGGAGCATGGCGATCGGTGACATCGCCTACTACGTGCTCAAGCCGTGGGCGTACGGGGACGAGTTCTTCCACCGGACGATCGCGGAGTTCGTCCAAGAGTGGTCGCGTACGGATCCCGCCAGGTTGCGCGAGGTCGTCGTGGTCGCCGAGCGGCACGACAGCCGGGCGTACGAGGTGAGCGACCTGCTGAGCCGCAACGGGATACCGCACGCCTTCCGGGCGCGGGCCTCTTCGGCCGGGCAGGAGGTGCTGGCCGCAACGGGCCATCCAGCGGGCGAGGTCGTGGTGTGGATGCCTGCCCTCGACGGCAAGTGTCTCGTCGATCCGACGGACGCGGAGGTCGTGGCCGCGTGGGGCATTCCCACGGCTCTTCCAGAGGCCGACCGCGAGTACGACCTGCTCGTGGTCGGCGCCGGCCCGGCCGGCTTGGCGGCCGCGGTCTATGCCGCGTCGGAGGGCATCCGCACCCTGGTCGTCGAGCGGGCAGCGATCGGCGGGCAGGCCGGCACCAGCTCCCTGATCAGGAACTACCTCGGCTTCTCCCGCGGGCTCAGTGGCGCCGAGCTGGCTCAGCGCGGCTACCAGCAGGCATGGGTCTTCGGCGCCCGGTTCGTGCTCACCAGGCAGGTGGAGAATCTGGCCCGCAACGACCGGCACTACGTGGCCCGGGTCCAGCAGGTCGGCGAGGTGCGGGCCCGGGCGGTGATCATCTCGACCGGGGTGTCCTACTCACGGCTCGGGCTCGCGAGCCTGGAGGCGCTGAACGGCAAAGGGGTGCACTACGGCACCAGTGTCACCGCGGCACAGGCGCTCAGCGGCCTCCAGGTGGCCGTGATCGGCGCCGGCAACTCGGCCGGCCAGGCGGTGCTGCACCTGGCGAGGTACTGCGGCGCGGTCCATCTCGTCGTTCGCGGACCCGACCTCGGACGCAGCATGTCGGCCTACCTCGTCCACGCCATCGAGGCACACCGGGCCATTTCGGTCCACCTCAACACCGAAGTGGTCGACGGCGGCGGCGAGGGGAGGCTGGAGTACGTGGTCTTGCGCGATCGCCTGACCCGGCAGGAGGAACGGCTGAGCCTCGAGAGCCTGTTCGTGATGATCGGGGCCCGCCCGCGTACGGAGTGGTTGGCACAAGGAGTGCAGCGCGACGAGGACGGCTTCCTCCTGACCGGGGCGGACGCGGCAGCATCGAACGCCTGGCCGCTCGACCGCCCGCCGCAGCCGCACGAGACCACTGTGCCGGGCGTGTTCGCGATCGGTGACGTCCGCCACGGGTCGGTGAAGCGAGTCGCATCCGCCGTTGGCGAGGGATCGGTCGTCGTCTCCGAGATCCACCAGTTCCTGTCGCCGTCGGAGACCTGAAGGTCCGCCCGGGGACGACCCGCCCGGTTGTACAGACGCTCGCACGGCGCGTCCGCCCCGACCGGCCTGACGCGTCGGTCGGGGCGGACGAGACGGCTCAGCCCGCCCGATGACGAAGGTGAAGGAAGATCACCGTCATCGTGAGGAATCCGTACGCGACGCTGGGATAGATCATCGTCGGGGCGAATCCCAGGGCCGGTACGGCAGCGACGCTAAGCGCGGCCAGCGCCGTGAGGATGCCGAGCCAACGGTTCCGGCCGCGCAGCAGATGAACAGCCAGCATCGCGAGCAGGACCATCCAGCAGACCAGGGCGACGCCGAAGGCCACGCCGTGCAGAACGCCCGACAGGCTGACCTGGGCAGGCAGACCTTCCGGCGCACCGGGTGGATACCCGAAGGACGGGTCGACGGTGAACACCCCCGCCGTGACCAGGCCCGCGCCGAGTCCCAAGCCCAGCACGAGCACCAGCAGCGCCCATCGGGTCCGGCCGATGGCGAGTCGCAGTCCGATTGCGCCAGCTGCGTACAGGCAGCCGGTGACGACGAAGTTGAGCATCTGGATCCAGCCGTACGGTCCGAGGCTGAGGAAGCTGTACGCGTGCCGAGACATGTCGAAGCCGGGGTTCAACGGCAGCTGGGCAGCCGCCAGTCCGAGAAACAGAGGTCCGGCGACCGCGCCGCAGGACAGCAGGGCGATTGGTCGCGTGTGGCCGCGCTCCGTTGCGATAGGCGTTGAGGCGGTCGTCATGTGTGTGGTGGTCATTGCTGTTGCTCCTCGTTCTCGACGGTGCGGATGGCAGCGGCCGTTGCTGCCGGGGGAATGGTGTGGTTGGCCCCGCCGGGCACCGGCACCGACCGTGCGATGCCGATGAGGCCGGCGAGTCGCTGAGCGGACTCGGCCAATGCGGGCCAGGTGTCGACGCCGTACAGGACCGCAGTCGGCTGTGCCACCTGGGTCATCGCCGGCATCGGTGACGGATACGTGGTGGTGATGGTGGCGTCGTAGACGACGGACTGCGCCATCGCCTCCAAGCCCGGCCAGACCGGCGATCGTCGCAGACCCTCGACCATGGCCTCGGGCAGCCCGATGCCACGGATCTGGTGGGTCGCCACGACGTCGCCTGGGCGACCGTCGTCGTACATCGCCTGCAGCGTGGCCGGCAGGTCCGGCGGCGGCAGCGGCCCACCGGTGGAGAGTGCGAACGGCGGCTCGTACAAGAAGAGGTGGTTGATGGAGCTCCGGTCGGCAGCGGCCTTCAGCGCCAGGATCGCTCCCGACGAGAAGCCGAAGACGGCTGCGCTGTCGCCGACCGAGGCAATCACGGCCTGCAGATCCTCGACCTCCCGCTCGACTGCGTACGGGCGCGTGTCGGTGCTGTCTCCGCGTGCGCGTCGGTCGTAGAGGACGACGGTATGGTCGCTCGCGAGCTCAGCGGCCAGATCGCTGCCGACCGAGCGGAGGTTGAAGACGCCGGTGACGATGACGAGGGGCGGTCCGCTCCCGACCCGCTCGCAGGCGATGGTCGTGCCGTCCGAGGATGTGACGGTGTACATGATCTTCTCCTTCGAGGCGTGGAATTGTGCCGTCATCAGGAGTCTCGATGCAGGCGGCGGCGTTGATCAACGGCGGTTTCCGACTCACAGCGAGTAGGCTTACTACTCGATGTGGCGCAGTGTGGAACTCCGGGAGATCCGGGTCTTTCTGCTCCTCGCGGACGAGCTGCACTTCGGGCGTACGGCCGACCGGGCGGGACTGACCCAGTCCAGGGTGAGCCAGACCCTGCGCAGTCTGGAGCGCAAGCTCGGAGTCGACCTGGTGCATCGGACGAGCCGCAGAGTCAGCCTGACCCCCGCCGGCGAGCGCTTCCGCGACGCGGTTGCGGTGGCGCTCGGCGGGCTGGAGGAGGTGCTGCGCGCCACCGCCGAGGCCGCCCCTGTGCTGGTCGAGCCGCTCCGGATCGGCGTGATCAGCGCGGCAGCCGTCGGCACCCGGCTGCGAACCATGATCGCCCGGTACACAGCCGCCCATCCGCGGAGTTCGGTCGAACTGGTCGGGCTGCCTTTCCGGGACAGGTTCGGGCCGCTGCGTCGAGGTGAGGTCGAGCTGATGGTGACGTCGCTGCCGGTGCACCAGCCGGATCTGGTCACCGGACCCGTGCTCAGCCGGGAACCACGGATGCTGGCGGTTGGACGTGGGCATCCGCTCTCGGGCCGACGCGATGTCTCGATCGAGGACCTTGCCGACCATCCGATCGGTGACCTCGACCTGGCGGCACCCGCTGAGCTCGCCGCGGAGATGGCACCATCGAGAACCCCTGCCGGGAGGCCGATACCGCGCCTGCCAGTGGCTGCGCGCGAGCCCACTGAGTTGATCTTGGCTGTCGCTCAAGGACGCATCGTGCAGCCCGTGACCAGCATCTTCGTTGCCAGCTACCGGCATCCGGACGTGGAGTTCGTGCCGATCCGCGACCTGCCACCGACCAGGACCGCCTTGGCCTGGCGGCGCCGGAACCCGCATCGCGGGCTGCGGGAGTTTCTCCGCGGTGGCGTCGTCGGGCCGCCCGCCACCGATGACTAGCACCCAGCCTGACCGGCCCGCTCGGGAATCAGCCGCTCGTGGCGTCCAGCAGCTGGAGCAGGTCGTGGGCGGCCAGCTCGACCTCCTTGTGCCGCCATTCGGAGGCGCGGTAGACGCAGGCGATCAGAGCCGTCCGGTGCACCCGGCGGAAGTCGCCGTAGACGAAGGCGTAGCGGGCCTTGGTCTCCTCGCCGGGACCCTCGGTCAGGCCGAGGTGCCAGGCGCCGTACTCCTCCCAGGAGTGCCGCTCGAGATAGGCGTTCTCGTCGTCCGCCCTCGGCTGGACATCACCCCAATCGCTGTCCAGCACGTACTGCTTGGCCTTGATCAGCTCCCGGCACCTGGTCACCCCGGCGGCGTTCACGGCGTACCTCGCCATCGGCCCTCCTTCCTCCAGCGGCCTACATCGCGGAGATCAGCGTCTCCTCGGCGAAGCCGAGCCAGTCGTAGACACTCACTAGAAAGCTCCGCGGATCCTCCTCCGGCAGGTCGTTCAGCGCGTCCGCCGCGGCGGCATCCGTGATACCCAGCCGGGTCGCGACCGCCAACCGGACACTCGTCAGTGTGCGCAGCCAGGATTCGGTCTCGGCCAGCGGGATCCGCAGCGGGTGGGCGCCCTGCTCGGTCTCCGCCAGCCGGCGCAGCACGACCGACGCGTCGGTGATCTTCTTGGACCGGAGATCGCGCTCGGTGAAGCGGCGGAAGTCGGCCGCCGCCCCCGCATCCTGCGGATAGGCGGTCGGGAACAGCCGGCGAAGCACCGGGTCCTCGGGCTCGGAGCGGATCCCCGGTTCCTCCAGGTCGCGGACGAGCTCGTCGAACGCGTCCGGCGCGGGCGACAGGTACTCCTCCGGCTTGCCGTCCGAAACGAGCTCGACCAGCTGCAGGATGAGCGAGGTCAGCAGCTCCACCTCGTAGCCGCTGAAGGTGGTGGTGAGCACTCCGCGGCGCCGGCTGAACTTCTTCACGATGCCGCGGCCGCAACGAGACGTGTCGAGTAAGTGCGCATCAATCGCCGCTCATGTGGAATCGGCCCGCTGCATCGTGGCCCACAGGCCGTACTCCTGCATGGCCGTCACGTCTCGCTCCATCTCCTCCCGCGACCCGGTCGACACGACCGACTTGCCTTCGGTGTGCACCTGCATCATCAACTTGTGCGCCTTGGTCTTCGGGTAGTGGAAGTACGTGACGAACACGTGCGTCACGTAGGACATGAGATTGACGGGGTCGTCCCACACGATGGTGACCCATGGCGTCTGCAGCAGGGCCTCGTCGGCCGGCCGCTCCTCGACCGCCGTCCCGCCCGCCGGCACGACGCCGACGCCGCCTCCGGATTCCGCCATACCCACCATTCTGGCCCGATGCGACCTGTGGCCGCGCCGCGCCCGGCCGTAGTGTGACGCGTGTGAGCGGCCTGGTCTCGCCTGCCGAGCAGCCGGTGTGGGGACCGCGTGAGGTGCCCACGACGGCACTCCTCACCGACCACTACGAGCTGACGATGCTGCACGCGGCCCGCCAGGCCGGGACCGCGGACCGGTCGTCGGTCTTCGAGCTGTTCGCCCGTCGGCTGCCCGCCGGCCGCCGCTACGGCGTGGTGGGCGGCGTCGGCCGGGCGCTCCGGGCACTGCGGCAGTTCCGTTTCGACGACGAGGCCCTCGCCTTCCTTCTCGATCGCGAGGTCGTCGATCCGGACACCGCGGGCTGGCTCGCCGACTACCGGTTCGAGGGCGACATCTGGGGCTACGCCGAAGGGGAGATCTACTTCCCCGGTTCCCCGATCCTGATCGTCGAGAGCAGCTTCGCCCAGGGCGTCGTGCTGGAGACCCTGCTGCTGAGCATCTACAACCACGATTCGGCGATCGCGTCGGCCGGCTCCCGGATGACGGCGATGGCCGGCGACCGGCCCTGCATCGAGATGGGCAGCCGGCGGACCCAGGAGCTCTCGGCCGTGGCAGCGGCGCGAGCCGCATATCTGGTCGGCTTCGAGTCGACCTCCAACCTCGAGGCCGGCCGCCGCTACGGGGTGCCGACCAGGGGCACCGCCGCCCATGCCTTCACGCTGCTGCACACCAGTGAGCGCGAGGCGTTCGCGGCCCAGATCGCCGCCCTGGGCGAGGACACCACCTTGCTGGTGGACACCTTCGACGTGATGGAGGCCGTACGAATCGGGGTCGAGCTGACCGGGGGCCGGTTGGGCGCCGTACGGCTCGACTCGGGCGATCTCGGACTGCTCGCCCAGCAGGTGCGCACGCTGCTGGACTCGTTGGGAGCCACGAAGACGCGGATTCTCGTGACCAGCGACCTGGACGAGCACACCATCGCCGCGCTCGCCGCGGCGCCGGTCGACGGTTACGGCGTCGGAACGGCCCTGGTCACCGGCAGCGGGCACCCGACCTGCGGTTTCGTCTACAAGCTGGTGGCGCGGGCTGAGTCGGACACGGCCGGCGCGCCTCTGGTGCCCGTGGCGAAGAAGAGCGCGGACAAGATCTCGGTTGGCGGCCGGAAGTACGCGGTCCGGCGGCTGTCGGCCGACGGCGTTGCCGAGGCCGAGGTGCTCGGCGTCGGCGCCCGGGCGGGCAGCGACAACGACGACCGCGACCTGCTGGTCCAGCTCGTCGACCAGGGCCGGATCGTCGGCGACGAGCCGCTGTCCGCTGCCCGCGACCGGCATTTCCGGGCTCGCGCCGAGCTGCCGCTCGACGCCCTCAAGATGTCCCGCGGCGAGCCGGTGCTCGACACCATCTACGAGGGCGCGGCCGCGGTGCCACGCTGGAGCGCACCGCTGCCGCAGACATGAGACCGGCCAACGCTGAACCGAACGGGGTGAGCGAACCATGGGCAAGGCGTTGATCGTCGTCGACGTCCAGCGCGACTTCTGCGAGGGCGGCTCGCTTGCGGTGAGCGGCGGCGCGGCCGTCGCGGGCAGGATCAGCGAGCTGCTCGCCGGTGATCATGGCTATGCGGCGGTGGTCGCGACCCGTGATCACCACATCGACCCGGGCGAGCACTTCGCCAGCCACCCCGACTTCGTCGACTCCTGGCCGGCGCACTGCGTCGTCGGCACCGGAGGCGTCGAGTTCCATGATCGGTTGACCTTCCGCGACTTCGACGCGGTCTTCGACAAGGGCGAGTACGCCGCCGCGTACTCGGGTTTCGAGGGCCGGAGCGCCGACGGCTCCGCACTCGCCGACTGGCTGCGCGAGCACGGTGTCGACAAGGTGGACGTCTGCGGCATCGCCACCGACTACTGCGTCCGCGCCACGGCGATCGACGCAGCGGCCGAAGGCTTCGGCACCACGGTGCTGGTCGATCTCACCGCTGCCGTCGCCCCCGCCCGCCTCTCCGAGACACTGTCGGCCATGACCGACGCCGGCGTGACAGTCGCCTGACGGCACCGGCCAGCGTAAGGGCTGCGCCCTATCCTGCGGACGTGGCTGCGCAGGGAGTGCTCTTCGACGGACTTCTCGAGGACGCGGTCCTCGCCGCGTCGGATCCGGCTGCCAGCCGGGACGCAGTCGACGGCCATGTGGGATACCGCACCGCGTGGTTCGGCGAGGTCGTCGGCCGGCTGGTCGTCCCCGACCGCCGGCTGGCCGAGGTCGGCAGACACGTGCCCGACGGCGTCCAGGTGCGGACGACGGTGGTCAACACCGGCGGGGCCGGCGGGCTTGTCGCGCTCACCGCCCGTACGGTGCCCGGCGTCAGCATTCACGCTGTTGAGTCCCCGCTCCGGGACCTGGCCGACCTGGCCGGCAACGCGCGGCGGGTCGTGGCGGCGGCCGCCGGCCTTGCCGGCGACGTCGAGGTTTACGTCGGACTGCCGTACGCGCCCGGCTGGCAGGCGGCCGCGGAACTGGTCGAGGCGGCCGGCCTGTTCGGCAAGATCAGGACGACCGACGAGGCTGGCGCCGACGACGGCCCCGCACGGCTCGCCGAACAGCTGTCGCTGCTCGTCGAGACGGATCTGCCGTTCACGATCGCCGGACTGGATCGGACACGGCCGAAGCCGGCCGGCGCGTCCTGGGACAGCGCACGCCAGTGGTCCGGCCTCCTGCCGGTGCTCGCCGCCATCGACGCCCTGATCGACAGCGCCGAGCAGCGCGAGGCGGTGGATATCCTGCGGGGCCCGGACGCCGACGAGATCGCGGCGACGATCGCCGGCTGGGACGACGGCCGGCAGCGGCGGGTCCGGCATCGCGTCAAGGCCGTCGACACCACCTCGATTCCCGACGCGATCGACGACCTCGTGGCGCTCGGCGTGCTCAGGCCGTCCTGAGGCGGGATCAGCGCACCTTCACGACCTGGGTACGAGCCGCCAGGTCGTGGATCGCCAGCCGCTGGGGATGCCACAGCGGATACAGCCCGTCGATCAGCTTGAAGAGTTGCAGCCAGCCCTGCAGACCTGGCAGCACCCAGACCGCGGCCCGGATGAGAATCGCCTGCCAACGCAGCGGCTCCGGCGATCGGCCACGATCGAACGGCACGATCCGCAGCCCGCAAACCAGCTTGCCCGGTGTCGCACCCTTCCAGCGCCAGAAGACCACGAGGTAGATCATCTGCAGCGAGAGGCTGACCACGAGCACGATCAGCTGGTCGCGGGCGGACAGCAGGTCGGTGTTCGGCGGCGCCGCTGCCTGGCCGGTTCGGGCCGCTTGGACGGCGTTCCGGAAGATCTCGGAGAGCGCGCGGACGAGCCGGAGATAGATCGGTCCGAGGGCGATGGCGGTGATGGTGGACAGGATCATGTTGTCGATCACGACAGCAAGCGCCCGCCAGCCCCAGCCGGCCAGTGGCACGCCGTCGCTGGTCCGCGGCCCGGGCCGGGCCGTGACCACGCTCCCGTACGGTGCGCCGCGGTCCCGGCCGTCCGCCGGCGCCGCCGAACTCTCGCCCGGGCTGGCCGCGGTGCCGGCTTGGCGGAGCGACGGCTGCCCCGCGCGCCGGCCGCCCTCGCGCGGCCTGGTGTTGCGCGACCACTGCCAGCCATCCCAGTAGCGCTCCTGCGCTGCGTCTACGGGATCGGGATACCAACCCCCGGGCGCAGCGTGCCGCCCCGGCGGGACCGGCGGCGAGCCGATGGGGATGTCCGACACGCGCCCCATCCTAGGTTCGCCAGCAGCCGGTCGGTCCGTGCAGCGATTCCGGCTTGCACGTCAGCGGGTCAGCGCGTCGACGAGGCGGTGGTGCTCTGTTCGATACCACGAACGCGTCGCCGCAGCCCGGTTCCGGCTCTCTTCCCAGTAGTCCGAATATCCGGTCACCCCTGTGGTTCGCCCTCGAGCAGCGCGGTCGCCAGCCGTGAGCTGGTGATGAGGCTGTGGACGAGGCCGCTTCTGAGCGCCGCGAGCGTCGCGACCTGCTTGCTGTCACCGTAGGCAAAGGCAAGCACCTCCTTGATGCCCGCGATCTCGACGGCGCTGATGCCGACGAGCCGCTGGGTGAGCTTCGTCTCGAGGGGCGTGCCGTCGTCGGCCAGGAAGACACCGCTGATGTCGGCACAAACGCCCTGTCGCCGCAAGCTCTGCCGTTCCGCCGCGGTGGCGGCGTCGTAGAGAGTTGACTGACCCGGCGCCCAACGCCCGATTCCGGTAACGGCCTTGGTGACCGTTGGAATCCTGCTGAAGGCGAGTGCCACGTCTGGCTGCCGGCGCAATGCTCTGGCGGTCGCCGCATCCGGCACGACGAATGGCGCGAAGAACAGGTAGGCCGGGCCACCAGAGATCCGCGCGGCCTCTCGGACGACGTCGATCGAGCTGTCGTCCATCACGCTCGAGCTGGACGAGCGTGACAGTGCGCCGGTCAGTTGAACGACCGGCACCGTCGGGAGGCGACGCAGCTGTGTCACCATAGCGCTGACCGTACGAGCCCATGCCAGACCGAGGACATCGTCTGCAGTCAGGACTTCCGCCAGCAGCTCTGCACCTGCCAGACCGAGTTGTTTGCGCAGCCCGGCGGGATCGTCTTCCTGCGTGTCGACGACGACGCAGTGCCTGAGGTGGAAGCTGTCGCGAAGCCGCCGCGACAGCTCCACGTTGACCGTCCCGGGGTGGGCGACCTCGATTCGAACCAAGCCGTGGCGCCGAGCCATCTCCACGAGGCGGGCCACCTTGAACCTGCTCACCCCGAACTCTTCGGCGAGCTCGATCTTGCTGAGCCCGTCGAGGTAGTAACGCCTGGCGATGGAGGCGGCGAGGACGAGCTCGGCCGGACCCTTCCACGGGCCGGAGAGCTCGGACTCCGGTGTGCTCATTTGAGCGGACAGCATATCACTCTTGCACGGTTGCTTGACATGCCCAGACCCGCCGTTGGACACTCAACTTGCGATCTGTGAGCCCATCTGCTCATATGAGCACACCCTGGCTGGGAACTGGGAAAGGGTGGTCATCAGTGATGACAGTCGAAGGCGATGTCGCAGGCCCTGCGGCATGCAGCCCTCGTCGTTCCTTCCTCTTCTTGTCGGAGCTGGTCACGGGTGCGGCCTGGAGCACGGTCGCGGCATGAGAGTCTCTGTGCTTCGCGGCCCGAAGGATCTGACGGTCGAAGAGCGGGAACGCCCCCGGCCGGGGCCGAACGAGGTGTTGGTCAAGGTCGCGTCGGTCGGCGTGTGCGGCTCCGACACTCATTACTACGACCACGGCCGGATCGGGCGCTTCGTCGTGCAAGAGCCGCTGATTCTCGGCCACGAGGCCTCTGGTGTCATCGAAGAGGTCGGCCAGGATGTCGGTGACCGCTCGGTGGGCCAGCGGGTGTCGATGGAGCCCGGCGTACCAGATCTGTATTGCCCGCAGTGCCTTGCCGGACGTTACAACCTGTGCCCCAACATGCGGTTCTTCGCCACGCCACCGATCGACGGCGCCTTCGCGGAGTACGTCGTCGTGCACGCCGCCTTCGCACACCCGGTCCCGGACACGATCACCGACAACGCTGCTGCGCTGCTCGAGCCGCTGTCCGTCGGCGTCTGGGCCAGCCGCAAAGGCGGAATCACTGCCGGCAGCCGTGTGTTGATCACGGGCGCCGGCGCAGTTGGGCTTGTCTCCCTCCAAACTGCGCTCGCCTTCGGGGCTCAAGAGGTTTGGGTTTCCGACGTCAATCCATCCCGACTTGCCGTCGCCGCAGAGCTGGGTGCCTCCCGGACGATCGACGCCGGCGAGGTCGAGGGCCTCGGTGATCTGATCGACTCCCCGGACGTCTTGTTGGAATGCTCCGGAGTCCCCGGCGCCATCGCCGATGGCATACGGGCGCTCGACCGTGCTGGCAGGGCTGTGCTTGTCGGCATGGGAGGTGATGAGGTGGCGCTGCCACTGTCAGTCGTGCAAGAGCGGGAACTTCACGTCACCGGGACGTTTCGATACGCCAACACCTGGCCCATGGCGATTGCTCTGGTCGCATCGGGCCGCGTCGATCTTGATCGCTTGGTGACAGGCGACTACGGCATCGATAGCGTAGAGGATGCGCTCACTGCCGGGCGCCGTGACCCAAATGCCATCAAAGCGATCGTCCATCCGCACACGTGAGCCCTCAGCCAAGCCAATCTCGGTGTCCATCAGAATTCGCAGATAAATGAACAACGACGGAAGGAAGACCCTCAAAATGCGCTGGTCCAGCAAGGTTGTGTCGGCGGCGGGGCTGTCCGCACTGTTGCTCGTGGGTTCCGCCTGCAGCGGAGCCGGCGGTGGTGGCGGCGGAGGCGGTGGTGGTGGCGGTGGGGGCGCGGACCACACCATCAACGTGTTGATGGTGAACAACTCCCAGATGCTCGACCTGCAGAAGAACATCGACGCGTTCACCAGCGCCTCAGGCGTCAAGGTGAACTTCACGGTGAAGGAAGAGGGCGAGATGCGCAGCCTCGCCTCCCAGGACTTCGCCAACCAGGCGGGGCAGTTCGACGTCGCGACGCTGTCGAACTTCGAGATCCCGTTCTACTCCAAGAACAAGTGGCTCTGGTCGCTGGACGACATCCAGGCGTACAAGGACGACAAGGATTTCAACCAGGCCGACATCTTCGACTCGATGACCAACTCGCTGAAGGGCCCGGACGGCAAGCTCTACGGTGAGCCGTTCTACGGCGAGTCGTCGTTCCTGATGTACCGCAAGGATCTGGCCGAGAAGGCCGGCGTCACCATCAAGCCGAATCCGACCTGGGACGAGGTAGCCGCGGCGGCCGCGAAGCTTGACTCCGGGGGCACCAAGGGCATCTGCCTGCGCGGCAAGCCCGGCTGGGGTGATCTGGGCGCTCCGCTGACCACCGTGGTGAACACGTTCGGTGGCACCTGGTTCGAGAAGGACTGGACCGCAAAGGTGAACGCGCCGGAGTTCAAGGCCGCGACCCAGTTCTACACCGACCTGGTCAAGCAGCACGGCGAGGCCGGCGCGGCGCAGGCCAGCTTCAACCAGTGCCTATCAGCGATGCAGCAGGGCAAGGTCGCCATGTGGTACGACGCGACCTCCGGGGCCGGCAAGCTGGAGGCCGACGACTCGCCGGTCAAGGGCAAGGTCGGGTACGTCCAGGCGCCGGTGAAGTCAACCAAGTCCTCCGGCTGGCTGTACGCCTGGTCGTGGGCGATCGAGAAGAAGAGCAGCAAGCAGGATGACGCCTGGAAGTTCGTCTCCTGGGCCTCCTCGCAGAAGTACGAGGAGCTCGCCGGCTCCAAGCAGGGCTGGGCGAACATCCCGGCCGGCAAGCGCAAGTCGACCTACCAGAACGCCGACTACCGCAAGGCCGCCTCGGCCTTCGCCGACGCGACGCTCGAGGCGATCAACAGCGCCGACCCGACCAACCCCGGCGTGCAGCCGCGACCGACGGTCGGCATCCAGTTCGTCGACGTGCCCGAGTTCACCGACGTTGGCCAAAAGGTGTCTGAAGACGTCTCCGCGGTGATCGCCGGCCAGAAGAGCGTCGACGACGTGCTCAACGCCGGTCAGGAGTACGCGACCCAGAAGATCACGAAGGTCTACCAGGGCAAGTGATCGACGTGGGTGGTCCGGAGCCGGCCTCGCTCCGGACCACCCTGATCGCCCGACGATGGTGGCCCGAACCGATCACTCGAACCTGATCGCCCCAGACCGATCGCGTGGACCGATCGCGGTGATCGACCCTCTCCGCTTCAGAAAGGCACCTCCATGACCACCGTCACGGCAGCGCCGCCTGCCGCCACATCCGCATCGCGGCCGAGGAGCCGCAAGCCGCCGAAGGCGCCGTTCCGTGATCGCTGGCTGGACAGGAAGGGGTGGTCTCGGCGGGTCCCGTTGCTGCCGGCGTTCATCTTCGTCTTCTTGTTGACCCAGTTGCCGTTCTTGATGACGCTGGTCATCTCGATGCTGAACTGGAAGGCGACCCGTCCGGACCTGTTCGGCTGGGCCTGGTTCGACAACTTCGTCACGGTCTTCACCGATCCGAGCATCCGCTCGCAGTTGTTCTTCAGCATCGTGCTCACCGTGACCGTGGTGGGGGTGTCGCTCCTGTTGGGCCTGGGCATCTCGCTGTTGTTGAACCGCACCTTCCCCGGCCGGGCCGCGGTCCGCACCATGATGATCGCGCCGTTCTTGATCGTGCCGATCGCGGCCGCGCAGCTGTTCCGCTACCTGATGTTCGACGTCAACTCCGGCCTCTACAACGGTCTGCTGGCGCTGGCGAACGGTCCGCGGGTGGACTGGTTGACCCGGTTCCCGCGGATGTCGGTGGAGTTCGAGCTGATCTGGCAGTGGACGCCGTTCATGACCTTGATCCTGCTGGCGGGGTTGCAGTCGCGGCCCGGTGACATCATGGAGGCCGCCCAGGTCGACGGCGCCAACACCTGGCAGATCTTCCGCAACATCACGCTGCCGCACATGCGCCGATACCTGGAGTTGGCCGGCTTGCTCGGCGCGGTCTACATCATCCAGCAGTTCGACACGATCTATGTCTTCGGCGGCATCGGCCTGGGCGCGGCGAACCTGCCGTACGGGGTGTTCAACACCCTGCAGAACGCCAACGACTACGGTCTGGCCTCCGCGCAGGGCGTGCTGGTGGTGATCGGCTCGATCATCTTGGCCACCTTCGTGCTGCGCAACTTGTCCAGCCTGTTCGAGGAGGAGAAGCGATGACCACCGCCTTGGCCCCCCACCCCAGCGAGCTCGCTCACGCCCGGCGCGCCTCCAACCGACGCGCCCGCCGGCAGGGCTCCCGCACCGGCAACGCGGTCGCCGCGATCGCCGCCTGGATCATCGGGTTGCTGTTCATCTCCCCGATCGTGTGGATGCTGCTGACCAGCCTGCACACCGAACAGGTCGCCTCCAGCCCGACCCCGAAGTTCATCGCCCCGATGAGCTTCGACAACTACGCGAACTTCTTCGCCGGCGGCGGCGCGATCGCACCCATCCTCAACTCCGTCATCGCCTCGTTCTCCTCCACCATCTTGGTCATCCTGCTCGCCATCCCGGCCGCCTACGCGCTGTCGGTGCGGCCGGTGGAGAAGTGGACCGACGTGATGTTCTTCTTCCTCACCACCAAGATGCTGCCGCTGGTCGCCGGCATCCTGCCGATCTACCTGATCGCCAAGCAGTTCGGGCTGCTGGACAACATCAACCTGCTCGTCGTCCTCTACACCTCGATGAACCTGCCCATCGCGATCTGGATGTTGCGCAGCTTCCTCGCCGACATTCCCGTCGAGTTGTTCGAAGCCGCCGCCCTCGACGGCGCCGGCCTGATCACCACCCTCCGCTCGGTGATCGTGCCGATCATCTCCCCCGGCATCGCCGCCACCGCACTGATCTGCTTCATCTTCTCCTGGAACGAACTGTTCCTGGCCAACCGGCTCGCCTCCGGCGTCGTCGCCCGCACCGCACCGGTCTACCTCGGCAGCTTCATCACCGGCGAAGGACTCTTCGCCGCCAAACTCGCCGCCGCCGCCGTGATCGTCTCCCTACCCGTCCTGATCGCCGGCTTCGCCGCCCAAGACAAGCTCGTCCAAGGCCTCTCCCTCGGCGCGGTGAAGTGACGGTCGCACGATCATGACGAAGCTGACCGCAGCGACCCTCGGATCGCTCTCGATCCCGGTGCCGAGCTACGACCGTTCCCGGGTCACCACCGGCATCGTCCACTTCGGCGTTGGCGGCTTCCACCGCGCCCACCAGGCGATGTACGTCGACCAGCTGATGCGGGACGGCAAGGACCTCGACTGGGGCATCTGCGGGGTCGGGGTGATGCCCTTCGACCTCAAGATGCGCGACGCCCTGACCACCCAGGACTGCCTCTACACCCTGGTCTTGAAGGATCCGGGCGGCGGCTGGGACCCGATGGTGATCGGCTCCATCGTCGAATACCTGTACGCGCCGGACGACCCGGAAGCGGTGATCGAGAAGATGGCCGACCCGGCCACCCGGATCGTGTCGTTGACCGTCACCGAGGGCGGCTACAACTTCCACCCGGTGACCGGCAGGTTCGACGACACCAACCCCGCGGTGCAGGCCGACCTGCGGCCCGGGGCAGCACCGGCCACCACGTTCGGCCTGATCACCGAGGCACTGGTGCGGCGGCGGGAGCGCGGCGTCACGCCGTTCACGATCATGTCGTGCGACAACATCCAGGGCAACGGGCACATGGCGCACGAGGTGTTCAGCGCCTTCGCCCGGCTGCGCGATCCGGGGCTGGGCGACTGGGTGGAGAACACCGTCCGCTTCCCGAACTCGATGGTCGACCGGATCACCCCTGTGACAACCGACGAGGATCGGGCTCAGATCGCCGAACGGTTCGGGGTCGAGGACGCCTGGCCGGTGGTCTGCGAGCCATTCACCCAGTGGGCGCTAGAGGACAACTTCTCCCTCGGCCGGCCGGTCTTCGAAGACGTCGGTGTCCAGGTCGTCGCCGACGTCGAGCCGTACGAGCTGATGAAGCTGCGGCTGCTCAACGCCAGCCACCAGGGTTTGTGCTACTTCGGCCACCTCGCCGGTTACCGGCTGGTGCACGAGGTCGCCCAGGATCCGCTCTTCGCCAGCTTCCTGCTGAACTACATGAACGCCGAGGCGACGCCGACCCTGGCGCCGTTGCCCGGGATCGACCTCACCGCCTACAAGGCGCAGCTGATCGAGCGGTTCTCCAACGCGGCCGTACGGGACACCGTCGCGCGGTTGTGCGCGGAGAGCTCTGACCGGATCCCGAAGTGGCTGCTGCCCGTGGTCCGGGAGAACCTGGCCGCCGGCCGGCCCGTCACCCTCTCCGCTGCGATCGTGGCCAGCTGGGCCCGCTACGCCGAGGGCACCGACGAGGACGGCCAGCCAATCCAGGTCGTCGACCGGCTCGCAGACCAGCTGACCGCCATCGCAGCGACCCAACGCGACGACCCGCTCGCCTTCATCGCCAACCGGGAGCTGTTCGGCGACCTGGTCGACCAGCCGGAGTTCACCGAGCCCTATCTGGCGACGCTGAGCTCGCTGCACGAGCGAGGCGCGAGGGCGACCCTCGAGGCGCTCGCCAGTCGCGCGAGCCGGGTCTGAGGATGCACCGGCCCGCCGTACTCGGCTGAGATGCCGCGTCAGCGGCGGGGTGTGTAGACGACACTGCCGCCGGTCTCGGTGCCGATCCGCTGTACCGGTACGTAGGCGTGGTCGATGGCGGCGAGCATCTCGGCGCTCCAGCGCTCCTTCTCCAGCGGGTACTCCGGAATGGTGTAGATCAGGATCGCGCTGTAGCGCTGCTGCTCGATCGAGGTCAGCAGCGGACTCTGGTCCCAGAGGCCGGCGCGGGCCAGCTGCGACATCTCGAAGGGCTGCAGCACGATAGCCCGGTCATGGAGCGGCAACTCACCCATCTCCTGGTCGGTGAGCACCTCGCCGCCGGAGTCCCGCATGATGCGGCCGATCTGATCGCGGCTCACCGGGTTGTCCATCGCCTGCAGCGTGCGGCCGTACCACCATGGCGGAAACAACACCGAGTAGACCGACTGGGCGGCCAGCAGCGTGAGCGCGACGAGAAGCAGGCGCGGCCTGGAACGGAGCCAGGCGAGCAGGCAGCCGACGGCGAGACACACCGCTACGCCGAACTCCATCAGGTAGTTCACGCTCGAGCCGATCTTGCCAGCCGTGAGGATGAGCAGAGTGCCGGCGGTCAGGTAGGGTCCGACGAAACGAGCCGACGGCAACCGCTCTCGCACAGCCACCACCGCGTATGCGCCGGCGGCAAGGAGCAGCACCGGTATCTGCTGTGGCACGTTCACGAGGTAGAAGAGCGCGCCCTCCCAGCGGAACTCGTTGACGTTGGCGGTCACGATGTTGAACCAGAAGCCGCCCTGGGTGATGGTGTTCAGAATGAGACCGGCGGTCGCGACGACCACCGCCTCGCCTCCGACGAGCGCGAGCGCGCGCCCCCGGTGCTGGCCGAGCAGCCAGACGAACGCGGTCAAGGGTGCGGCCAGCAGGTAGGTCTGCCGGGTGTAGCCGGCCAGGGCGAGCAGCACAATGGCCGCGACCAACGCCGAGTTCCGTACCGGCCAGCGCAGCACACACCACAGGCCGGCGAGGCTCAGGAACAGGGCGAGGTTGTCGACCCTGGCGAACGCCGCCCAGTAGCCGTCGTACGGCAGCGCCGGCAGCAGCAGGGCCGCCACGACGGCGGCGAACCGGTCCCTGGTCAGATGGTGCACGATTGCTCCGACCAGCATCGCGGATCCGACCAGGCTCAGGACCGACAGCAGGCGGCCGTACCAGTACGCGGGGCCGAAGATCGCGCTCAGCGCTGCCTCAACGGCCGGGTACACGGGCGGGTAGTTGCTCACGGTCCACGGCGACGCGGCGCCGGGGATCCGATAGATGGATCCGCCGCTCGCCAGCCGTACGGCTTGGTCGAGCAGCGGGCCCTCGCCGTAGTCCAGGACGTGCGGGTAGGTGGTCGTCCTCGCGAGGAACCATGTCGCGTGCATGACTCCGAGTGCCAGCGCCAGCAGCACGACGGCGGTCGTGGCGCGGTGCGCCAACCTCACGCGCGATCCGATCGCCAGCTGGGGCATCTCAGCGCCGACCCAGGCCGGCATCCCGGGCGCGGATGATCGCCTCGGTGCGCCCGGCGACCGCCAGTTTGGCAAAGATCGACGACGTGTTGTTGTTGACGGTCTTGGTCGACAGCCCTAGCCTGATGGCGATTGCCGAGTTGGACAGGCCGGCCGCCAGCAGGTCGAGCACCTCGCGCTCTCGAGCGGTGAGTTGAGGAAACGGATCCTGCTGCTGACGGGGAGCGCTGAAGTACGACAGGACCCGGCGGGCGACACCCGGACCGAAGATCGCTTCGCCGGCGGCGACCGCGGTCACCGCCCGGAGGATCTCCTCCTTGGTGGCGCCCTTCACCAGGTAGCCGCTGGCCCCGGCGCGCATGGCCGCGAACACCGTGTCGTCGTCGTCACTCATCGTCAGCACCAGAACGGCTACCTCCGGTGCCGCCCGGACGACCTCGGCCGTCGCCGCGATGCCGTCCAGGTCCGGCATGCCCAGGTCCATGATCAACACGTCCGGCCGCTCGACCACTGCGGCTCGGACGGCCTCCCTCCCGGTTGCCGCCTCGCCGCTCATCTCGGTGTCGGGAAAGGAGTCGAACAGCGTACGCAGACCGTCTCGGACCATCGGATGATCATCGGCCACGACGATCCTGATCATGTGGAACCTCGCAGCGGCAGGATCGCCACCACGCGGCCGCCGGCCGGCGTCGGACCGGCCTCCCACCGACCGCCGACCTCGGACACCCGCTCCTCGATCGACTGCAGACCGATCCCGGGAGTCCAGGCGTCCCCGGCGGTCCCGTCGTCGGTCACCGAGACCCGCAGGGCCGAGGAGTCAGCACTGAGCGAAACGACGGCCTGCCTGGCACCGGCGTGTCGGACGACGTTGGTGACTGCCTCGGTAGCGATCCGGTAGGCGGCCACCTCGACCGCCGCTGGCAGTGCCGGCAGCGGGTCGGTGGCCGTCACGGTCAGGTCGACATCGCCCAATTGCCCCCGCTGGCTGCGGAGAGCTCCCACCAGACCCAATTGATCGAGTGCCGGTGGGCGCAGCCCGTAGACCAGCCGCCGCACGTCGGCGATCGCCCGTCGCAGCTGGTCCGCCAGCTCCGTCGCCAGCCGCTCGGCCCGCACCGGATCGTCACGGACCGCCAACGCCGCGCCGTCGGCCTTGAGCGCGGCACCGGTGAGAACCGGACCGAGGCTGTCGTGCAGCTCACGATGCAGCCGTCGGCGTTCCTCCGCCGTGGCGGTGACCAAGGCCTCCCGCGACGCGCGCAGCTCCTCGGCCAGCGACGTGGCGTGCAGCGCGACGGCCAGCGGCGTGGCCAGCAGGTCCAGGACGGCACGATCGACGGCAGGCAGTCGGCGCTCGCCCCAGCGGGCTCCGACGACGAGCCGGCCGATCGGCGTCCCGCGATGGACCAGCGGCGTGACGTGCAGCGTGGCGGGCGGCTCTCCGCTGACCGCCGTCCGCCGCGAGCCGAGCTCGAGTGCCGCGTACGGCAGGCGCAGCGCTTCCCGCAAGGCGTCCAGCACACCGGCCAGATCCTCGCCGGCCAGCCGCTGCCCGACGGCTGAGACCGCCCTGATCGGGTCCCGGCCGGCCCCGTACAGCGCCCGGTCGATCAGCCGCTGCAACCGGACCCGGACCGGATTGAAGGCCAGGGCGACGGCGAGCGTGGCCAGCACGGGCGCGCCGGCGCCGCGGAGCAGTCGATCCAGCACGGCAACCAGACCGAAGTAGGCGCCGATGACACCCGCGGTGAGCAGACCGTAGAGCAACGTGCGGGAGACCACGACCCGGATGTCGAACATCCGGTGCCGCAGAACGGCGATCGTCGCCGCGATCGGGATCAGCGAGAAGCTCAAGATCACCAGGATGTCCAGGCCGCTGTGCAGGCTGAGTGCCCACGGCATGTTCACTGCGGCCACGACAAGCACCGCGAGCACGAGCCACAGGAGTTGCCGGCGGATCGTCTCGTCGCCGCGGCGATAGCGGATCACGAGACTGACGACCGAGGGCAGCCAAACCGCCAGACTCAGCCAATCGGCGAGCGTCCCGGTGTAGTGCTGCCAGCCCGTTCCGGCGACGTAGGCCGAGGCGCCGTGCTCGGGCGTCGGACCCGAGGAGACGCTCTCGAGAACCGCGACGGCGAGCGTGAGCCAGATCAGTGCCCGCCATCTCGGGCTGAGCGGTCTGCCGGTGGGGAACAGCTGCACGGCGAGCGGCAGGCAGGCGAACAGCCCCCACGGCCAGCTGCGCTCGAACAGCGTGACGACCAGCCGGCGAAGGCCGAGCGGCCAGTCGGCGGCATTGCCGTACACCATCAGTGGCGCCGCGGCCGCAGTGAGCAGCGGCGCGATCCCGAGGCCCAGGAAGAGCCAGCCGATCGGGTTCCGAGGCTGGGCTCTCGCGATGAGCAATCCGCATGGCGCGGCGGACAGGCCGATGGCGGTGTTGGTGACCAGGTAGAGATCGACCGCCGTCTCGAAATCGATGCCGGCGAGCAGCGAGCCGCCGATGGCGACGATGGCGAGCACCACGGCGAGCCCGAACAGCCCGTACGCAGCTGCGACCCGCCAGTCCCGCATGGCCCCATGATCCCGCCGATCGATCACGGTGGGCAGGGATTCAGCTCCTTCACCGGCCGGGCAGCTGCCCTTGTGGTCGTGATGTGCCGCCGTGGCAGCCGGGACTGGTTGGCGGCCACGATCACGAAGCAAGCCCTTCACGACATGGGAGGAGACCCAATGTCCGCAGTTGTCAGCCCGCCCGCCGAGGCGAAGGCCACCGGCAGGCGGATCCGTGACGTACGGGGAATCGAGCGGGTGGCCGCTGCGGTGGTGCTGGTCGTCTCCGGCACGAGCCTGACCGCAAGCCGGTTCCTCACGCCAGCCGGGACCGAGACCCCGCAGATCCTCGCCGCGATCGCGGCGAATCCGGGCCGGCAGTTCGGCTACGCCCTGCTGAGCTACATCGCGGGCGCAACCATGGTCCCCGCCTTCGTGGCCGCGGCGCGGCTCGCTCGTACCCGGCGGCCGTTGCTGGCCATGATCGCGGCCGGCGTCAATCTCGTCGCCTACCTGGGTGGTGGGACGCTGGCCGTCGTCGAGGTGCTGTACCTGGACGCCGCGGGGCTTCCAGAGCAACAGCGAGGTGGTGCCGCCGCCCTCATCGACCAGTTCTGGGCAACCGGACTGATCACCGTCAGCTCCTGGCTGTTCACCGTCGGCACGCTCGCCGGCGGGGTGCTGATGGGGCTGGTGCTGCGTGGCCGGATTCCGGTCGTCGGCTGGTTGGCCATCGCCGCTTCGCAGCCGGTGCTGTTCGCGCAATGGGCCCTGCTGCCGACCAACGGCACCGGCATCGGTCTCGATGCCGCGGCCCGAGGCTTGCTCGCGCTGGGCTTCGTTCTCTGCGCGGTCACCGTGCTGCACATGCCCAACGGCGACTGGGACCTCGCACCACGTCGCCCACGGCGGCCCTGACACCCGACAACCAATCTTTGGAGGATTCCATGTCTGCACTGAGCACATCCCAGGCGGTCGGCGCGCCGACCCGCACCCTTCACTTTCACGACGTCCGCACATTCCGGCGCTGGGTGGCCGCCGGGCTCCTGGTCGTTCCGGCCACCTGCATAGCCATCGGCCGGCTGTTTCTCACCGATGACTCCAGCACCCGACGGACGCTGGATCTGCTCGCGGCCAATCCCGATCGCCAGCTCACCTTCGCTCTTCTCGGCTGGATTGCCGGATTCGCGATTGTGCCCGCCTTCCTGGCGGCAGGCCGGTTGGCCCGCCGTCGGCGACCCGTACTGGCCACGATTGCGACCGCCGTAAACCTGGCCTCCTACTTCGGTGCCTCCGCCCTGTCGGCCCTCGACGTGCTGTACCTCGCCGGCGGACGGCTGCCGGCGGAGCAGCGGGACGGCGGGGCTGCCCTGATCGACGGGATCTGGTCAACGGGCATCGCCGGATTCAGCACCGGGCTGTTCGTCGTGGGCCACGTGACCGGCGCGATCCTGCTCGGCTTGGCGCTGCGCGGCAGCATCCATCCGGTCGGCTGGATCGCGATGCTGCTCACCCAGCCCGGGCACGTGTTCGCCTTCGTCGTCGTGCCGAATCACGTGACCGACGCGCTGGCCTGGAGCTTGATGACGGTGGCGATGGCCTTCTGCGCCGTACGGGTGCTGCGGACGCCCGACGACGAATGGGATCTGCCGCCGGCGGTGGACTAGCTGAGGGTCTGTTGAGCAGTCGCGAGCCTTGGTTGGGTGCTGACCAGGGCGTAGGTGACAATTGGCGGCAATGGAGAAGATCGGCCGCTACCGTCTCGACCGGCGCCTCGGCGCCGGCTCCTTCGCCACGGTCTGGCTCGGGCACGACGACGATCTCGACGTTCCCGTCGCGGTGAAGGTGCTGGCCGAGAACTGGGCGGCCAACGACGACGTGCGGAACCGGTTCCTGGCGGAGGCGCGGATCATGCGCCGGATCCACGACCGGCGGATCGTCCAGGTCTACGACATCGGCACGCTCGAGGACGGCCGTCCGTACTTCGTCATGGACTACATCGACGGCGGCTCGATGAACGACCTGCGCAAGCAGATCATCCCGCCGGCGCAGGCGCTGCGGCTGTGCGCCGAGGCCTGCCGGGCCATCGAGGTGCTGCACTCCAACGACGTGATCCACCGCGACGTTACGCCGGGCAACCTGCTGCTCAGCCGTACGCCGACGGGCGAGACGCGGGTGCTGATCGCCGACCTGGGCGTCGCCAAGTCCATGGTCGACGTCGCCGGCGCGACGATGACCGCCGGCACGCCGTCCTACATGGCCTACGAGCAGGCCGCCGGCCTCGGCCCGCTGGACCGGCGGGCCGACATCTACTCCCTCACCGCCGTCACGTACGCGATGCTGACCGGCAGCCCGCCGTTCCCGGTGCGGACGATCGCCGACATCGTGGCGCGCGACCCGAACCTCGCCCCGGCGCCGATCGCCGAGCGGATCGGCGCGCCGCCCATCCTGGACGCGCTGATGATCTCCGGGCTCGCGATGGACCCCAACCGGCGGCCGCCGACCGCAAGCCTGCTGGCCGATGCGCTGGACGGCATCGCCGCCCAGATGGAGCCGATGACGGGCGAGGCGACGGTGACCACTGCGCCGCCGGCTGCCGACCAGGGCGGCCCCGCGTACGGTCGGCCGGCGCCACCGGTCCAGAGCTATCCCGACGACGCCGGCGCCCGCAGCTATCCACCGAGCCAACCACCGGGAGACCAGGCTTACCCGCCGTACGGGGGCCAGCAGCCTCAGTACGCCTACGCCGGCGGACCTCCGCCGGGGCCCGTCGCGGTGGCGGACGAGCCCGGCCGCCGCTCGGCCGCGTACTACGTCCTGGTCGGCGTGGCGGCCGTCGCGTTGTTCGTCACGTCCATGTTCGTGACCGTGCTCGTCCTGCGCTGAGCGCGGATCCTCAGTCGGTCTGGCCGGCGAACTCGTTGCGCACGGGTCCGATCCGCAGCGAGGTGGCGACCGAGAGCAGTCCGACGGCCGTCATCGCCGCCAGCACCACACCGTACGTCAGCCCCAGCCGACCGCCCGGATGGAGCGCCGCGAAGAGCGTGCCGCCGATTCCGACGAAGATCGCCGAGCCGAGGGCGTCGAAGACGTTCAGCGACGAGGCATTGCGGCCCTGCACCGAGGCGTCCGACAGCGTGATCACGGCCAGGGAGCTGCTGGAGATTGACAGCCCCATGCCGAGCCCGGCGAAGACCCAACCGAGAACGACGAGCCCCAACCAGAGCCACGGGAGGGCGGCGGCAACGGCGATCATGGCGACCCCGACTGCGACCGACGCGCAGCCGCAGGTGATCAGCCGGTCCCGCCGGATGGCTATCCAGTGCCGTGACTGCAGCCAGGACCCGGCGGTCCAGCCCACCGAGCCGACGGTGAGCATGGCCCCGGCGATGATCAGCGGGAGGTGCCGCTGCTCGACCAGCATCAGTGGGAGAAAAGCCTCGGCGCCGAAGAACGCCCCGGGCAGCAGCCCGCGGACCATGATCACGGCCGCCAGGCCGCGGCGCAGCCGCAGGAAGCCGGGCGGCATCAGCCGTGGCAATCCCACGACGAGACCAGCGAGACCGCCCGCGAGCAGGATCGCGCCCAGCCAGTCCAGGCGCTGGCCGGCGAGCTGAATGCCCGCGGCGGCGAGTGCCACAAGTCCGGCAGCCCACAAGGACGCGGGCCGATCAGCAGGTTCTTCGTCGCTCTGCTCGTAGGAGCGCATCATCCGCCGCAGGCTGGGCAGCACCATCGCACCGCCGGCGGCGACCAGCGGCAGCACCGCGAAGAACACCCAGTGCCAGCTGAGCGCATGGGTGAGCCAGGCGGACACAGGTGGACCGAGGAACGACGGCAGCACCCAGGCCATCGAGATGTAGCTGAACATCCGTGGTCGCTCCCGGGCTGGGTACGCCTGCGCGACGCAGACGAACATCGCGGTGTTCATCACCCCGCTGCCGAGCCCCTGGACGAGCCGGCCGCCGACGAGCTGGGCCATGTGCTGGGCCGTCCCGGCCACCACCAGCCCGGCGGCGAAGATCACCAGTCCGGCCAGCAGCGGCATGGCTGGCCCGATCCGGTCGCACAGTCGCCCGCCCACGACGGTCGCGAAGAGCATGCCGATCACGAACAGCGAGAAGCACCAGGCGTAGTAGGCCAGGCCGTCGAGCTGGCGGGCCGCCGCGGGCATTGCGGTGGCGACCGCGATCACCTCGAAGGCGATGGCCACAGTCGTCGTGCACAGCCCCAGAGTCAGCGAGCGTCGCGAGACGGCAGGCCTGGCCGCAGGCTGAGCGGTCACCTCGTCCGTCGTCATCCGTTCCAGTCCATCACCTGAAGCGCGCTGGAGGTCAAGTGAGGAATCGTCCTAATAGACTGGCCGCGTGACCCAGCAGCTGAGTCCCGGCGCCCGGACCATCGTCGACGAGAAGACCAAGCAGCAGCCGGACTACCGCGTCGAGGAAGGCGACCACGAACGCTTCTCCCACTACGTCCGCAAGGACAAGCTGACCGAGGCCATGGTGATGGGCACCCCGGTGGTCGCGCTGTGCGGCAAGGTCTGGGTCCCGAGTCGCGATCCGGAGCGGTTCCCCGTCTGCCCCGAGTGCAAGGAGATCTGGGAGAACCTGCCGGGGGGCGAAGACGAGTAATCCCTCGGGGGTGCGGGGGTCGTCCCCCGCACCCCCCTCTAACAGTTGTTCTGGTAGACCACTCGGGCCAGCGGATTGCTCTTCGGCGGTTCGACCGCGCAGTTGACCAACCCGGTCGTCGGGCTGGACTCGGCAAGAAACGCCCAGGTCTGCTGCTGGCCGGAGCACTCCAGCACGACCTGCGCGGTCAGCAGCGCCGAGGCGTTGTAGAGCACGTACGTCCCAGGCGAACTGAACGGCTTCCGAGTGGCGCTGAGCCTGGCGTCGGGCGGTTCGGGCCGGGTCAACAGCACCTTGTACTTGCCAGCCGTGACCAGATCGGCGACCCTGCGCAGGATCGTCTCGTCGGTCAGCATGGTGCCGTCCACCGCCTTGAGCGCCGGGTCGGAGAAGTCGTACTGCTCCCGTGTGCCGTAGCCGAGGCTCTTGCCGTCGGACACGATGGTGACCACCTCGGTGGTCCGCCGGGAGTCGACGTCGGTGTGGTCGATCCGGACCGGCTGGCCGTTCGTGCAGGGCAACGGGCTGCCCGCCGGGGTCGCGGTGTCGCTCGGGAACGGAGTGCCGCTGCCGGCAACCGTCGGCGAGGCGGTGTCGAACGGCGTCGGGACCGGGGTCCCGGTGCCGGACGCGCCTGGAGTGGGGGTGCCGGTCGTGGCGCTCGGCGACGGCAACGGGTTGGCGCCGCGGCCGCATGAGGACAGCGCAACGACGGCCAGCACCGCCAACGCCGCAGCGCCGGGCCGAGTGAGCGCGATCTTCATAGCGAGGATGCTAACGGCGATCGACATGGATCACGCCACTGGCGATCCGAGCCCACGCGGGCAGCGTCGAGGGCGCGCCACGAGTCGAGGGTGTCACGAGGGGGCGCGTTGCTCTGGACCGCGCGAGCGCTCAACCCTAGGCTCGCAGCCATGGTTGCCACGCCGAGGCGGACCCTCGTCCTCGTCCGCCATGCCAAGTCGTCGTGGGATCTCGACGTTGAAGATCATGAGCGGCCGCTCTCCGGGCGCGGCCGTCGCGACGGGGTGGAGATCGGGCGGGCGCTGGCGAGCCGGGAGGTCCATCCGGATTTGGTGCTGTGCTCGACCGCGACCAGGACCAAGGAGACCTGGGATCGGGCCGTACGGGGCGGCGTGCGGGCCGCGGAGGTGCGCTATGTGGGCGCCATCTACCACGGCTGGGTGCCCGAGCTGGTCAGGCTGCTGCGCGGCATTCCGGAGACGGTCGGCACCGCGCTGATGCTCGGGCACGCACCCGGTATCCCCGACCTGGTGGAGTTCTTGGCCGAACGGGACCACTCGTCCGCGGACTGGGACCGGATGACGGCGAAGTTCCCGACGGCGGCGATGGCGATCTTGTCCTACGACGGGCCGTGGGCCGACATCGGCCAGTCGTCGGCGCGGCTGGACGCCTTCGACGTCCCCAGGGCCTGACTCGGTCCGGGACGCGGCGGAGTTGGGTCACACAGAGATCAGCCGCGGGCCTGACCGGCGGCGGAGGAGACCAGTTCGGCCACGAAGCCGAGCTTGGCGAGCACCGGCTCGGCGAGCACGAACGGATAGAGGTCCTGCCGGCCCATGCTGCGGTTGATCTGGTTCAAGCCCTTGGTCAGGGGCAGCCAGGTGCCGGTGACGACCTCGACGAAGTCTCGCCGCAGCGGGTCGTCGTCCCCCCCGAACGACGAGTCCGGGAGCAGGCCGAACTCTGCCGCGGTCTGCAGCGTATCGCTGATGTGCAGGAAGTGGGCGAAGACCTCGGCGAAGTCCTCCAGCGGGTGCATCGCGGCGTACGCGCTGATGTAGGTGTCCTGCCAGTCGCTGCCCTGACCCTCGGCGTAGTGCTGCTGCAGCGCGTCGGCGTACGAGGTGCTCTCGTCGCCGAACAGCTCGTGGAAGCGGTCGCGGCGCTCGGGCGTCAGCGCGAGCAGCTCGCAGTAGTAGTGGCCGATCTCGTGCCGGAAATGGCCGAGCACGGTCCGGTAGGGCTCGTCCATGCTGGCCCGCAACGCCTCCCGGTGCGCGTCGTCGCTCTCGGCGAGGTCGAGCGTGATCACCCCGTTCTCGTACCCGGTGGTGATCTTGACCTGGCTGCTGGAGAGCAGGTCGAAGGCCAGCCCGACGTAGCCGTCGCTGGGCGTGACCGGCAGGCCGAGGCCGTCCAGCTCGTATACCAGCCGGCGCTTGGCGGACTCCGCGACGGCATACTGCGCGAGACCGGTCAGGTCGCCGTCGGCCGGGCGGGTCCGGGTCAGCCCGCAGTTGAAGCACAGCCCCGCGGCCGAGCCGGGGTCGGCGATCCAGTTGCAGCCGCAGCGGTCGAGATTCGCGCAGATCGGCTGGTCCGGACCGACCAGGACCATGGCACGGCTATCCCGGGAGTAGCCGACCGCGCTGCCGCAGCTCACGCACACCGAGTTCTCGAAAAACAGCTCGCTCGAGCAGTTGTCACAGCGAAAGAGACGCACGTCGCCCGATGGTAGTCAGGACGGGGCCATGTCCACGCTGACCTTCATGGTGGACTTCTTCGACTCGGTGAAGATCACACCCCGGACCGGCGCCACGTCGCCGTAGTCCCGGCCCCAGGCCACGGTCGCATGCGTCTCGTCGCAGGGCCGGTCGTTGGTCGGGTCCAGGTGGAGCCAGCCGGCGCCGGGCACCCAGCAACCGACCCAGGCGTGACTGGCGTCCGCACCCACCTGGCGCGGCCGGCCCGCCGGCGCCCGGGTGCCCAGGTAGCCGCTGACGTAGCGCGCGGCCAGGCCGAGGCTGCGGAGCCCCGACACCATGACATGGGCGTAGTCCTGGCAGACCCCGGTGCGCCGCTCCAGCAGCTCGCTCACCAAGGTGGCGAGGGTCGTCGTGCCCGATCGGTAGGTGAAGTCGTCGTGGATCCGGTGCATCAGCTCGACGGCCGCTTCACCCACGGGCCGGCCGGCGGGGAACGACTCGCGGGCGTAGGCCTCCGCCTCCGGCGGGATCTCCACGTACGGGCTGGCGAAGGTGAAGTCGACCGCCTCCCAGGCGTCCGGCTCGTCTGCTCGGACCGACGGGCGGGCCCGCTCCCACGGCTGGCCCAACGTGTCGGCGGGCAGTTCCTGGGCGTCCACCTCCACCACACTGATCGCGGTGATCGTCAGCGCCGTGTGCTGCCGGACCACGTGGAAGTAGGACTTGGTGTTGCCGTACACGTCGACATGGCGGAACAGGTCGGCCGCCTCGGGACTGATCTGCACCTCGTGCGCCAGGCAGCGCTGCCAGGGCAGGTCCCGTGGCCGCAGGTAGAACTGCCCGTAGCTGGCGTTCACCGCAGCGTCGTAGGCGTAGCTCGTCCGGTGCTCGATCCGGTATCTCACCGGCCGGCCTCGATCTGCGCCTGGACCAGGGGCTGCGGCGTCGGCGGCGGCTGCTGGTACTGCTCGCGGATTGCGAGCGCCAGCTTGCGCAGCCCGTCCTGCAGCCCGGCGATGAACTGGGTGAGCCGTGGCCGCCGGTCGTCGACCCGGAAGCACACCTCGGCGAGATCGGCGGTGCGCACCTGCTCGATCAGCCCGTCGAGCAGCCGCAGTGCCCGGGTGTTCGGCGAGCTGCCGGGGATGGAGAGCAGATCGGTGCGGATCCGGTAGAGCTGGTAGGCCGCCGAGCGCGGGTTGTAGTGGTCGAGCACCAGCAGCTCGACCACGCCCTCGGTGTCCAGCCGGGTCCGGTAGCGGCGGCGGAAGGTGACGATCGACTCGGCAGCGGTCAGCACCGCCTCAGTCACCTGCCGGTCGGTCTCCGGCGAGCGCTGCTGACAGACCGTCACCCGCAGCAGCGCCAGCACCTGCAGGGCGCGCTCCAGTCCTCGGCCTGAGTCGAGCATGAACCAGCCGGGGTCGCGGACCATGTTCTCCCCCACGATCCCGGCCAGCGCGAGCAGGCCGGACAGCACTCGCTCGCTGGCGTCGGTCAGCTGCAGACCCTGGTCGTACGGGTTCGCGGTCAAGGCGGCGAGCGCCCGCTCGATGTCGGCCAGCACCATCCACACGTCGTCCGACAACTGGTCGCGAACCCCCTGGGCCGCCATCGACAGCCCGCCGATCGACTGCGACACGCTGCCTTGGCGTGAACGGTCGAGCAGGATCGAACGGAGTTCCGGCATGATCGGCACGCCGGCGTCGAGAAAGCCCGGATAGGTCGTGCTGACGTGCGTGACGGCTTGCAGCAACACTCCGAGCGCACGGCCCTGGGTGACGTCGAGGTCGGTCTCGATCGCGAGCGTACGGGCGGCGAGGACGAGGCGCAGCAGGTCCTCGGCTCGTTCGGAGTACCGGCCGATCCAGAACAGGTCGCTGAGCACCCGGGGCACCATGGCGAAGGACGGTGCTGTGCCGACTCCGGGAGGGACGACTGCCCCGCGCACCGCCGTCGCCGGCGCGAGCTCGCCCTCCTCTCGCGCCGGCAGCACCACCCGCTGCGCGGTGACCGGTTCCCGGCCGACGATCCAGACGTCCTTGGCCAGGCCGCCGTCCGGGGCGGTCACCAGCAGTCCTTTGTGGTCGGAGGACTCGTCGCTGACCCTGGCGAGACCACCGAACATGGCCCGGTAGCCGTGGTCGCTGCGCACCGCGAACGAGCGCAGCACCACGTGCCGGCGGACCAGCCGGTCCTCCTGGCTGGTGGGCACCGAGGACAGCGGCAACGTCTGCTGGCCGACGTAGCGGTGCGGCGCCCCCCGGACCTTCGCGATCAACAGCTCCCGCTGAGTCTCGTTGAGCGCCGACCCGACGATGCTGCGGCCAGAGCCGCGGCTGATCGGCCGGATGACCAGGTCGTCGACGTGCGCCAGCACGTGGTCGAGCGAGGCGGGATCGCCGCACCACCACGTGTCGACCGACGGCAGTCGCAACGGCTCGCCGAGCAGGCGCTGGCACAGCTCCGGCAGGAACGGCAGCAGCGCCGGGTTCTCCAGGATGCCGGAGCCGATCTGGTTGACGACGCTGACGGTGCCCTGCCGGACGCACTCGAGCAGGCCGGTGACGCCGAGCCGAGAGCCCGGCCGCAGCTCCAGCGGGTCGGACCAGGTCGAGTCGACCCGGCGCAGGATCACGTCGACCTGTTCGAGCTTGCCCAGCACCCTCATCCAGACCCGGCCGTCGCGGACGGTGAGGTCACTGCCCTCGAGCAGCGGGAAGCCGAGCAGCGAGGCGACGAACGCCTGGTCGAAGGCGGTTTCCGAGTGGGTGCCCGGGCTGAGCACGACCACCCGCGGATCCTCGACCTGACTCGCGGCCGCGTCGACCAGCGCCATCCGCATGGCGTGGAAGAACGGGGTCAGCCGATGCAGGTGTGCGCGGTGGTAGATCTCGGGTAGCACGCGGGAGACGACACGCCGGTTCTGCATCGCGTAGCCGACGCCGGAGGGCGCCTGGGTGCGGTCCGAGATCACCTTCCACTGGCCGTCGCCGTCCCGGCCGAGGTCGACGGCGACGAGGAACAGCCGCTGCGGGGCGAGCGCCTCGGCGCCCACGACCGGACGCAGGTACTCGTCGTGGTCCAGGATCGCCTCGGGCGGCAGGTGCCGCTGGGCGAGCAGCCGGCGGGCGCCGTACAGGTCGCCGACGATGGCGTTCAGAAGCTCCGCCCGTTGCACCAGGCCGGCGTTCAGTCCTGCCCACTCGCGGTCGTCCAGCACCAGCGGCAGCGGGTCGAGCTTCCACGGCTGTGGCTCGCTGATCGGCGGCTCGATCTCCACGGGCTCGTCGGCGATGGAGGTCGTCGAGGCGGGGCTGGGGGTGTAGGTGACGTTGTCGTCCTCGAGCAAGCGCTCGACCTCGCGCTGAGCGTGCAGCAGGTCGGTCTCGACGAACTCGTCGAAGCCGTCGACCAGTCCGGACCAGCCGGCTCGTACGGTGCCGTCGGGGGCGGCGAGCTCGTCGAAGCCGCTGGTACCGTTCCCACTGCCGGCCTGGCCGGCAGCGGCGAGGTATCGGCCTAGCACGGTCACAAGCGGCCCGATCTCCTGCGCAGGTCGAGCGTCAGCGAGTAGTCCGAGCCGGTGGCGGCCCGCCAACCGAGCTCCGCGTCGAGGGCCGGCACGTCGACCATGCCAGTGGTGTGGCCCATCGGCTCGAACCGGGCCCGCCGCCGCGCCTCCGCCTCCTTGGCGTTGACCGGCGGCGTGTCGTACGAGCGCCCGCCCGGATGGGCCACGTGGTAGGTGGCGCCACCGAGCGAGAGCCGGCTGGCGCGATCGATCACGTCGAAGCTCAGCGGGGTGTTCACCTCAAGGCTCGGGTGCAGCGAGCTCCACGGCTTCCACGCCTTGTAGCGCACGCCGGCCACATAGCTGCCCGGGCTCCCCGCCGGCGCCAGCGGCACCGCCGCGGAGTTGCAGGTCAGCAGGTGCTTGCCCGGCTCGAAGCCGGTCACGCTGACCTGCAGACGTTCGGTCGAGGAGTCGACGTAACGGGCCGTGCCGCCGCCCGACATCTCCTCGCCCAGCACGTGCCACGGCTCGATGGCCGCCCGCAGTTCCAGCTGGATCGCCTCACCGATCTGCGTTACCCCGATCCGCGGGAAGCGGAACTCCAGATAGGGCGCGAACCAGCCGAGATCCACGTCGAAGCGGTGCGCCCGCAGGTCGGCCACCACCTCGGCGATGTCCGCCATCGCGAAGTGCGGCAGCAGGAAGCGCTCGTGCAGGCTGATCCCCCAGCGGATCAGCGGCGCAGAGTACGGCTCCTCCGCGAACCGGGCCACCAGCGAACGGACCAACAGTGCCTGGACCAGCGCCATCTCGGGGTGCGGCGGCATCTCGAAGCCTCGTAGCTCGAGCAGGCCGAGCCGGCCGCGCATCGAGTCGGGGTTGTAGAGCTTGTCGATGCAGAACTCGGCCCGGTGGGTGTTGCCGGTGATGTCTGTCAGCAGGTGCCGCAGCGCCCGGTCGACCGCCCAGGGCCGGTGGTCGTCGACGTCCAGCCGGTCGATCTCGGCGAAGGCGATCTCCAGCTCGTAGAGCGTCTCCGGGCGGCCCTCGTCCACCCGCGGCGCCTGGCTGGTCGGGCCGACGAACCGCCCCGAGAACAGGTACGACAGCGCCGGGTGGTGCTGCCAGTAGGTGACCATGCTGGCCAGCAGGTCGGGCTGCCGGAGCAGTGGCGAGCTGGCCGGTTCCTCGCCGCCGAGGGTGAGATGGTTGCCGCCGCCGGTTCCGCTGTGCCGGCCGTCCAGGCCGAACGTCTCGGTGCCGAGCCGCTGCTCGCGGGCGAGCCCGTACAGCGTGTGCGTCAGCTCGCTGAGCTCCCGCCAGCTGCTCGTGGGGTGCACGTTGACCTCGATCACCCCGGGGTCGGGGGTCACGAGCAGCGTCTTCAGCCGCGGGTCGGGCGGCGGCGGGTAGCCCTCGAGGACCAGCCGTGTGCTCGTCCGACTCGCGACCCGGCCGAGCAGCTTGGTCAACTCGACGAACTTCTCCAGCTTCTCCAGCGGCGGCAGGAAGACGTGCACGAATCCCTCCCGGGCCTGCACCACCAGGGCGGTACGGGACGGGTGGTCGTCCGGGTCGACGATCACGGCTCGCGCGTGCGCCGGCTCGGTTGACAGCGGACCCGGGCGGTCGTAGGTCTCCTCGCCCGCGAACTCCGGGTCCCGCCAGGAGATGGAGTCCAGCGGCAGCCGCATGCCGGCCGGCGAGTCGCCGGGGACGAGGACGAGCCGGCCGCGCCTGGTGTGCCAGGCAGCGCTCGCCCAGCCCTCACCCCACCAGGCCGGCGCGAGCGGGAGCACCCAGCCGGCCGGCTCGGTGACCGCGGCGTCGAGCCTGCCGACGGTCTCCGGATCGGCGCTCTCCGGATCGTGGTCGGGCCGTGGCCCCTCCGGTCGCCGTACGTCGTCCGCGAGGATCACGAGCGGGTCCTCGTAGCAGGCCTGAACGTGGTCCTCCGGCAGGCCGAACTCGGCTGCGATCGCCCGCGCCAGCGCCTCCGCCTTCCCCGGAGCCTCGGGGTCGGCCTGCTCCTCGTCATACGGATCGGCGAACAGCTCCGGGTCCTCCCAGAGCGGCTCGCCGTCCTTGCGCCAGATCAGCCCGATCTGCCAGCGCGGCACCGGCTCGCCGGGATACCACTTGCCCTGGCTGCGCTGCACGAGGCCGCCCTCCGCGAACCTCGTCCGTAGCGCGCCGGCGAGGTCGTTGGCGAGTCGCCGCTTCTGCGGCCCGTCGGCGGCGACCGTCCACTCAGCGGAGACGAAGTCGTCGATCGAGACGAAGGTCGGCTCGCCGCCCATGGTGAGCTCGATCCCGGCCGCCCGCAGCCGCTCGTCCACCTCGTCGCCCAACCGCTGGAGGTGGTCGGTCTGGGCCGGCGAGTACGGCTTGGTGACGCGCGGGTCCTCGTGCACCCGCCGTACGGAGTTGGCGAACTCGAGCGTCACCTCACACGGCTCCGTCGCGCCGGTGATCGCCGCTGCGGATGCCGGATGCGGGGTGGCCGCCAGCGGGATGTGACCCTCGCCGGCGAGCAGCGAGGACGTCGGGTCGAGGCCGATCCAGCCGGCGCCGGGGATGTAGGCCTCCGCCCAGGCGTGTAGGTCGGTAAAGTCCTCGGTCGGCCCGCTCGGCCCGTCCAGGCTTTCGATGTCCGCGGCCAGCTGGACCAGGTAGCCCGACACGAAGCGCGCCGCGAGACCGTAGTGCCGCAGCGCGGTGACCAGCAGCCACGCCGAGTCGCGGCAGGAGCCGATCTGCCGCTTCAGCGTGTCGTCCGGGGTCTGTACGCCGGCCTCCATCCGGACGGAGTAGGCGACGTCGCGGTAAATGGCCGCGTTGAGCTCGACGAGGAAGTCAACGGTCGACTGGCCGTCCGCGCCCGCGGGCCGGTCGGCCAGCCACTGCTCGACTCCCGGGCCCCACGCTTCCTCCGCCTGCTCGAGGTAGGGCTTCAGGTCGGCCGCGAGTGCCGGCTTGTAGCGAAACGGGTAGGTCTCCGCGTACTCCTCGATGAAGAAGTCGAACGGGTTGATCACGCTCATGTCCGCGACCAACCCGACGGTGATGTCCAGCTCGGTGGCCTTGCTCGGGAAGACCAGCCGGGCCAGGTAGTTGCCGAACGGGTCCTGCTGCCAGTTGAGGAAGTGGTCGCGCGGCGACACGGTGAGCGAGTACGCCTCGATCGGCGTCCGCGAGTGCGGCGCGGGGCGGAGCCTGACGACGTGCGGCCCGATGCCGACGGAACGGTCGAACCGGTAGTGCGTACGGTGCTCGAGGGCAACCTTGATGCTCACTGCTGTCCCCCTGAAGGTGCCTCGGCCGGAGCCGGGAGCGGGCAGCTCTCAGTAGCGGTAGTGATCGGGCTTGAACGGCCCGCTCACCGGCACCCCCAGGTAGTCCGCCTGGGCGGGCGTCAGCTCGGTCAGCCTCGCTCCGAGCGCATCCAGGTGCAGCCGCGCGACCTCCTCGTCGAGGTGCTTCGGCAGCGTGTAGACGCCGATCGGATAGTCGACCGTGGTGTCGGGTTCGTCCCAGGGCGGCAGCTGACCCGAGCCCCGGCTGTACAGCTCGACCTGGGCCAGCACCTGGTTGGTGAACGAGTTGCTCATCACGAAGCTGGGATGGCCGGTGGCGTTGCCGAGGTTCATCAACCGGCCCTCGCTGAGCACGAGAATGCTGCGCGCCGGCCGGTCCGCGGTCTCGGCGAACCGCCACTCGTCCACCTGCGGCTTGATGTTGATCTTCGTCGCGTCGGGCCGGGCGACGAGCCCGGCCATGTCGATCTCGTTGTCGAAGTGGCCGATGTTGGACACGATCGCCTGGTGCTTCATCCGGCTCATCTGCTCCGCGGTGATCACGTCGCGGCAACCGGTGGCGGTGACGTAGATGTCGGCGAGGTCGAGCACGTCCTCGAGCCGGGCCACCTGGAAGCCGTCCATGGCCGCCTGCAGGGCGCAGATCGGGTCGACCTCGGTGACGATCACCCGGGCGCCCTGGCCGTGCAGCGCCTCGGCGCAGCCCTTGCCGACGTCGCCGTAGCCGCAGACCACGGCCACCTTGCCGCCGATCAGCACGTCGGTCGCCCGGTTGAGGCCGTCGACCAGGGAGTGCCGGACGCCGTACTTGTTGTCGAACTTGGACTTGGTCACCGAGTCGTTGACGTTGATCGCCGGGAACAGCAGCTCGCCGGTGCGCAGCATCTCGTACAGCCGGTGCACTCCGGTGGTGGTCTCCTCAGTGACGCCGAGGATCTGGTTCGCGATCTGGATCCAGGACCGGCCGGCTGCCAGCGAGCTGCGCAGCAGCTCGAGCACGACGTGCCACTCCTCGGGGTCGTCCGCGGTGGGCTCGGGCACCGAGCCGGCCTTCTCGTACTGGACGCCCTTGTGCACCAGCAGGGTGGCGTCCCCGCCGTCGTCCAGGATCATGTTGGGCTGGCCGTCGGGCCAGGTCAGGATCTGGTCGGTGCACTCCCAGTACTCAGTCAGCGTCTCGCCCTTCCAGGCGAACACCGGCACGCCCTGCGGGTCGTCAACGGTCCCGTCCGGGCCGACGACGACCGCGGCGGCCGCGTGGTCCTGGGTGGAGAAGATGTTGCAGCTCGCCCAGCGCACCTCGGCGCCGAGCGCGACCAGCGTCTCGATCAACACGGCCGTCTGCACCGTCATGTGCAGCGAGCCGGCGATCCGGGCACCGGCGAGCGGTTTGCTGTCCCCGTACCGCTCCCGCATGGCCATCAGGCCCGGCATCTCGTGCTCGGCGAGCCGTATCTCCTTGCGCCCGAAGTCAGCCAGCCCCAGGTCCTTTACGCGAAAATCCATGCGCGCAAGCCTAAGGGAGGGTTGCGACGATCGCGTACGAAACGCGATCGACGGGCGGTCAGTGACCCGGTGCGGCGGGTCGTTCGGGCCGTGCAGCGGGCACGTAGTCGGGGTCGTAGATGTCGGGCTCGAGGTAGAGCGAGGTGACCGAGGGCTCGGCGGCACGGATGTTGCTCTCGGCGCGGTCGATGGTCTCAGCGACCTGGCTGGCACTGGTGGCCGCCCCGACGGCGATCTTCGCGGCCACCAGCACCTCCTCCGGACCGAGGTGCATGGTCTTCATGTGGATCAGCCGCTCGACCCCGGGCGTCTGCGCAAGCGCCTGCTCGATCCGGGCCACCGCGGCCGGACTGGCGGCCTCACCGAGCAGCAGGCTCTTCGTCTCCACCGCCAAGGCGATGGCCACTGCCACGAGCAGCAACCCGATCAGCCCGGTGCCGATCACGTCGAAGATGCCGTTGGAGGTCAGCAGCGTCATGCCGATCCCGAACAGGGCGAAGACGAGACCGATCAGGGCGGCGAAGTCCTCCAGCAAGATCACCGGCAGCTCGGGCGCCTTCGCCGCCCGGATGTAGCGGCTCCAGCGCTGCGCGCCACGGGTCTTGTTCGCCTCGACGATCGCGGTCCGGAACGACAGGCCCTCCGCGATGACGGCCAGCACGAGGATCACCACGGGCACCCACCACCAGCTGCTCTCCAGCAGCTTGTTCGGCTCGCCCGAGTTGACCTCGTGCCACTTGTGGTAGGCCTTGTAGAGCGCGAACAGGCCGCCGACGCTGAACAGCACGACCGCGACGATGAAGCCGAAGACGTAGCGCTCCCGGCCGTAGCCGAACGGGTGCTCCTCGGTCGCCTGCCGCTGCGAGCGGCGGCCGCCAACCAGCAGCAGCACCTGGTTGCCGGCGTCGGCGACCGAGTGGATGCCCTCGGCCAGCAGCGACGACGCGCCGGTCAGCGCCCAGGCACCGAACTTGGTCAGGGCGATGAACGTGTTCGCCGCCAGCGCGGCGACGACCGCCTTGGTGCCACCGTCTGCGCTCACCCCTCGATCCTGTCAGCGCTCCAGGCTGCGGCCAAGTCCGACCGCAAGGTAGACCGCGGCGAACATGCCGGTCTGCAGCAGGCTCGCGTAGCGCTCGACGTCGGATCCGGTCCAGTGGGCGATCGGGCAGGCCCGTACGTCGTTGCGCTCGGCCGCAGCCAGCAGCCGGGCGTGGTCGGCCCGGATCAGTGCCTCGTTGTTCCCGTCGTCGAGCAGCAGCAGGGTCGGCCGCCGATCGACCGAGACGACCTCGAACGGGTCCTCGAAGACGTCCCGCGGGCCGGCGTTCTCGAGAATCGGCAGCAGCGCGTCGGCATCCGCAGCCAGGGCCGCCCGGCCACTCGCGGCCCGCAGCGCCTCCGCCAGGCGGCGGCTCGCGCGGGCGGCCAGCACCGAGCCCCCCCAGACCAGCGGCTGGGCGTCGGCCAGGCCGAGCGCGAGGTCCTTGGCCGGGTTCTCCGCCACGTCGGCGAACGGCGAGCAGTCCTCTGCCACCTTGTCCATGGCGTCGGCGACCAGGTCGGGGTGGACCTCCGGGCCGAGCTGCATCTCGTTCAGCCCGGCGAGCATGACGATGGCGGCGGCGAGCGGGTCGCCGGTCGTGGTCGGCATCAGCGTGGTGGATCGCGAGCCGGCGTGGTCGGCGATCGTCGACGCCTTCGGGCAGGCGATGATCAGCTGGCTCCCTCGCCGTACGGCCTCGTGCACGGTCGCCAGCAGGCTCGGAGCGGCGTGGTCGCTCGCCATCACGACCACCAGGTCCAGTGCGCCGACCCAGCCCGGCAGGCCGTGGCTCGGCCACGCGACGAACGGCACCGGGCAGACCGGCTCCAGCATGGCGCGGATGAACCGGGCCTCGGTGCCGGCAGCGATCACCGCCCGCGGTTGCGGCATGTCCCGCAGCTCGCTGATCGGGTCGAGCGCGTCCGCGGTCTCCCGCCGGACCCTGGCACCCGCCTCGGCCAGCCGGCGCAGGATCTGATCCGCCTTGGCCAGTGCCTGGTGATCGTCCAGCAGCGAGTCGTCGAAGACTGTCATCCGGCCGAGGTGCGCGGCGGCCGCCGTGCCTCGTCGATCAGCAGCACCGGGATGCCCTGCCGGACGGGATAGGCCAGGCCGCAGTCCGCGGCGACGCAGACCAGCTCGTCGCGTTCGTGGTCCACCGCGAGTGCCCCGTGGCAGTTGGGGCACGCGAGGATCTCCAGCAGCTCCGCCGCCAGCTCGACGGCCATCTCTGCCTCCTGGGGGTTAGGACGATCGGATCAAACCTAACGTCTCGTCCCGGAGCGCGGCCATCTGTTCGGTCGTCTTCGCCTCGACGTTCAGGCGGAGCAGCGGTTCGGTGTTCGACGGCCGTACGTTGACCCACCAGTCGGGGCCGTTGACCGTCAGGCCGTCGACCCAGTCCTGCTCGCCCCGACCGTCGAGGGCCTGCGCGACCCGTCGCATCACCTGCTGCTGGTCGGCCACCGCGGTGTTGATCTCCCCCGACGCGACGTAGCGGCTGAACCGCGCCACCAGCTCCGACAGCGGCTGCTCGGTGCCGCCCGCCGTGGCCAGCACGTGCAGGGCGGCGAGCATCCCGGTGTCGGCGCCCCAGAAATCGCGGAAGTAGTAGTGCGCGGAGTGCTCGCCGCCGAAGATCGCGCCGTGCTGGGCCATCGCCGCCTTGACGAAGGTGTGCCCTACCCGGGTGATCACGGTCCTGCCGCCGGCCTCCTGCACCACCTCCGCCACCGTCCGGGATGTGATCTTGTTGCAGACGATGGTCGCGCCGGGCTCCCGGCGGAGCTCGGCGCTGGCGATCATCGCCGTGATCGCGGACGGGTTGACCACCTCGCCGCGTTCGTCGATGAGGAAGCATCGGTCGGCGTCGCCGTCGAAGACCAGCGCCAGATCGGCCCTGTAGTCGCGGACGGCCTGTTGGGCGTCCAGCAGGTTCTGCGGCTCGAGCGGGTTGGGCGCGTGGTTGGGAAAGGTGCCGTCCGGGTCGGTGTAGAGGCCGATCAGCTCGACATTGATCTTGTCGAAGACCGCCGGCAGTGTGTGCCCGGCCATCCCGTTGCCGGCATCCGCGACGACCAGCAGCCGGCGGATCTCGGACAGGTCGACGAGGGAGTGCAGATAGCTCGCGTACGCCGGCAGCAGGTCGCGCTCGGTCACGGTGCCCGCGCACACCGGCGCCGGCCCGGCGGGCTCCGCCGAGCCGAGCACCCGGTCCTTGATGGCGGTGAGCTGTTGCGGCGCGATCGGCTTGGCGCCGGCCAGGCAGAACTTGATGCCGTTGTCGGTGCCCGGGTTGTGGCTGGCGGTGAACATGGCCCCGGGCAGGTTGAGGCTGCCGGAGGCGAACCACAGCTCGTCGGTGCTCGCCAGGCCGATGTCGGTGACGTCCGCGCCGCGGCTGGTGACCCCGCGAATGAACGCCGCCGACAGCTGCGGGCTGCTCAGCCGCATGTCCCGACCGACGACCAGGGCGTTCTCGGCGTCGGTCAGCTCGAGGACGTCGACCAGCGCGGCGCCGATCGCGTACGCACCCTCGGCGTCCCAGGCGGGATCCCGCCCTTCGGTGGCGCCGCGGATGTCATTGGCCTTGAAGATCCCCGGGGTGATCAATCTCGGTCAGGTCTCTCGATCGGCGAGGACCGTGAGGTGGGCGCGGCGGCCCAGCTCAATCACACCCGTGCGGCGCGGATTGCGTGGCTCCGGGGGCGGTGCGGCGGCGTCGCAGCTCAGGCCTGCCTCCCGTACGGCGTCGGCGAGGGCCAGCAGATCGTCGGCGCTCGGCTTGGGCGACTCCTCGACCGCCAGCCGGATCACCTCCCAGCCCCGAGGCGCCGAGAGGGCGTGCGCGTGCTGCTGGCACAGGTCGTAGCAGTGCGGCTCGGCGCGGGTCGCGAGCGGTCCGAGGACCGCGGTGGAGTCGGAGTAGACGTAAGTGAGGGTGGCAACGGCCGGCCCCGGACAGCCGGACCGCGAACACCGTCGCGTCCTCATGCGGGCGAGGCTACCCGGCTGGCTGCGGCGAGCGTGGGATGGCGCTGGGGTGTGTTCGAGGCCGGCCTGCGTCGACGCGATTAGAGTTGCCCCCATGCCTGCACGTCGGCGCGACCGGCACGGCCGCGGCTTGCGTGGACCGCTCGCCCTTGCCGGACCGATGACCTCGCGTCCGGCGCAGCCGCCGGCTCCGGCGAGCCGGCTGGAGTTCTTCAACGACGCCGTGCAGTCGGCCGTCGACCGGATCGCCGAGCAGTGCCCGGACGCGCTGATCGGGGTCGCCATCGGGATCGAGGACGTGCCCTACCTGGAGACCGCCTGGACCGACTCCCGCGTGCCGCTGGCGGCCGCGCTGGACGCGATGCCGGACCGGCCTGCGCAAGTCGTCGTCTACCGCCGGCCGCTCGAGCACCGGGCCGCCAGCCGGCGGGGGCTGCGGATCCTCGTCTACCGGACCATCGTCGAGCAGCTGTCGGCGCTCACCGGCCGCAGCGTCGACGAGATCGACCCGGAGGGCTTCGCCGAGGACGACTGATCGCTCTCACAGGCCGACCCCGGGGTCTGGGATCGGATACGGCGCCCGGCCCGCGATGTCCGGCGAGACGAGGGGGATGGTGGCCAGCCCGGCGATCCCGCCCTCGGGCTGGGTCAGCACGACGCCGCCGTAGACTCCGGAGCCGGCGGGCACCCGCACGACCACGTACGAGGGCGCGGGCGAGTTCAGCCGCCGGGTGGCGGTCGTGTACGCGCTGAGGAAGATGTCGTCGCTGCGCAGGATCACCCCGTCGTAGCTGCGCACGTCGAAGCTCACCCGAGTGTCGGAGTCGGTGCCGTTGCTCACCACGAGATTGGTCTCGGCCAAGTCGGTGGTGGCGATCGCGCTCACACCGCTGCCGACCAGCGCGGGCGCCGCCGACTGGACGGCGATGTCGGACTCGGCGCCGCCGCGCTGGCTGCTGGAAACGACCGCGCCCGTCACCGGCTGGTCGCTGGTGAGCCGGACGGCACCGTACTCACCGGCCAGCCCCTCCGCAAGGTCGACCTCGGCGCTGCTCTCCGGCGCCAGCTCCAGGTGGTCCGCGCCCGCCGGCGCGTATCCGCCCTGCAGGCCGAGCACCTGGACCGTGACCGAGGCGCGCAGCGCCCCCGGGTTGGCCACCACGAGCCGCCGGCCGCCACCGCCGTCGGGCACCGCGGGGATGACCACCGAGGTGCCCGGCGGGGCGGCGCTCAGCTGGTAGTCCGCGCCATCCGGCGCCAGCTTCTCCCTGCGCAGCTCCTTGGCCACCACGGCCACCCGGCCGGCGCTCGCCCGGACCGCGACGCTGATCGGGCTCTGGCTCGTGCCCTGCACCAGTGAGCTGAGCGTGACGGCCCGGCTGCTGCGTCCCGGCACGGTGATGCCAGGGCTGCCCGGCACCGCGACCCGGCCCCGACGGCCGTAGAACCGCAGGTCGACCTCGGCCTGTGCCTGGTCCGGGTTGGTCAAGATCAGCTCGGTCTGGTTGGCCTGGCCGGTCCCGACGCCGGCGAACCAGTGCAGCGTGCTCGGCGCGACGCACGGGGCGGCCATCAGCCCGGCCTGGTCGCCCGAGGTTGCGGCGCCCACGACGGCGCCTGAGCTCGCGACGGCCATGCTGCCCTCGGCCTGGAGAACGACCGAGCTGGTCCGCTGCTGGATCGTCCTGCCCGTACCGGGATCGCGAATGTCGAGCGAGCCCTGCTTGCCCGCAACGGATTCCGCGGTCAGCCGGCCGGGCTTGGACTGGCCGTCACCGACCGAGACGGCGTGCACGGCCGTACGGCTGCCGATGGCGTCGGCCACTGTGCAGACACTCGTCGTCCGGCCGACCGCGGGCGGCGCCTCCGCTGCCACGGTTGCCGACTCGGCGCGAATCAGCGAGCCACCGCCGCCGATCAGCAGCAGCGCGGTGACGAGCCCGCCCAGCGTCACCGCACGGCGGCCGAGCGTGCGGCGGCCGAGCCGGATCTCGAACTCCCGGCTCACTCTTCGCTGCCGATCGCCGCTCGGCGGGCGGTCTTCGTCGGATCACGGACCTCGGGTCGCCGGATCGCCGGCGCCGCGAATACCCCGGCCACCAGCAGGGCAACCAGCTGGCCGGGCAGCCACCAGCGGCCGGGCGCGGAAAGGCTCCAGGTGGCGGTGCCGCCCTCCGCCGGCAGCACGAAGGCCTGTTGCCAGCCGTCGGTCGCGGGCGTCAGCCGATCGCCGTTCAGGCTCGCTCGCCAGCGCGGGTCGGCCGCCTCCCCGAGGGCCAGCTGGCGGCCGGTCGAGCCGGCGGGCACCGCGGGTGGCCGGTCGAGAGCGACCCGGGACTCCCGATCGACCACCGAGGCGCGGCTGACCGGAGGATCGAGCTGCCAGACGATGCCGCGCTCGTTGCCACTGGCCGCGCCGAGGCCCGGGGTGTCGTCGATCCGCGCCTGCTCGGTCTCGTCCGCGCCGCTGACCCACAGGTACCCGATGCCGAGCTCGGCGAGCTGCGGGGCCAGGTCGGAGTCTGCCGTGCCGGCGACCAGGCGGACGACGAGGTCGGCCACCTCCGTACGGGCTGTGGTCGAGCCGCCGAAGGTGAAGCCGCGGTCGGCGTCGCCGAGCCGAATCTGGTCGTCGGCGATCACCGAGTAGCGCGCCCGCTCGCCGGAGACGTCGATGGCCAGGATCCTGGTGCCCGAGGCGGCGGCATTGAGCACGTACGGCGGGATGGCGTTCAGCCGCACCCGGTCGATCGGCCCATGGGCGCCGAGCCAGATCCACCAGCCGGCGCCGGCCACGGTCACCATCGCGATCGCGACGCCGGCCAGCACGCTTCCCGGCTGCAGCCAGGAGAAGCTGCGGGCGCTGAGCCGGGCCGGCAGGTCGTCCAGGCCGACGCCGGCGGCGAGCGCGAAGGCGCCGAAGGCGAGCAGCAGGTAGCCCCCGACCCAGGGCCGGACCTCGGTGCCGACCGGCGGCACGTCGACGACGAGCCGGGACAGCACGACCGCCATGGCGAGCGCGATCAGGCCCGCGATCCAGCCGGCCAGCACGGCCCGCCGGCGGGGCTGGCGGAACAGAGCGATCAGGGCGGCCAACCAGACCACGCCGAAGATCGTGGCGCCCAGCCACAGCGGCGGCAGGCCGGGGCCGATGCCGCGGCCGATCAGCAGCTGCCAGACCGGCGGCGCAGCGGGCGCACCGTCCAGCGCGGAGTCCGGCCCGACCAGCAGCCGGCCGGGAGCAGCGATCAGGCTCGGCAGCCACGGGCTGAGAATCAGCACCGGCACCGCCAGCGCGATCAGCACCCGGCCGATCTTGCGCGGCGTCCGGCGCAGCGCCGGCAGGCCGGCGAGGCCCGCGAGCACCGCGAAGACCAACAGGGACGGCTCGAACGCGACCAGCACGACAAGCACCACACCGGCGCCCCAGCCACCGCGCCACGCCTCGGCCGTACGGACCCGGCGCAGCACCAGCGCCCGGACCGCGAGCACCAGGGCGGGCAGCCCGATCGCGAACACGCTGAGCGAGAGCCGGCCCTGGTTGGCGCCGCCGAGCAGCACCGGCAGCAGCGCGTACGTCGCGGCGACCCAGAGCCGGATCCGCCGGGTCTGGATCAGCCGCCGGGTGACCGGATAGGCGGCCAGGAAGGCCAGCGGTACGACGCCGACGAGCAGCAGCGTGACGAACCACTCCGGCTGACCCGCGAGCACCGTCGAGCCGAGGGCTAGAAAGGCCAGCCAGGGCGGCGCCGCCTGGTCGGGAGCGCCGGGGATCGCCGCCCACGCGGCGTGCCACGCCGCGCCCAGGCTCGCCGGCGCCGGCAGCAGGGCCGGACCGGTGAGCGAACCGCGCCCGATCAGCCCGCGTGCGGCCACCACGCTGGCGACCACGGCCAGCACGGCCGCGAGCACCACCGGGTTCAGCAAGAACGGCCGCGGCTTCTCCTCGATGGCGGAGCTGAAGTCGTCCCCGGTCAGCTCGTCCAAGCTCGCCGCCTCCGACTCGCCGGCGACCCGCCGGTAGCGGTCGGAGGCCACACCGGCCACCGCCTCGGCGGCACTTCGCAGGCCGGACCACCACGGCGGCCGGAGAGTCGTGACGAACTGCTCGGCCCCCGGCACCGGCGAGAGCGACGCCGACCGCCGCCGCGCGGCACGAACCCGCCCCGGATGCGCCAGGAACCAGCCGAGCGCGCTCAACTCGTCGAGCGCGCGGCCGGGAGCCTTGCCGAGCAGATAGCCGATCGCGTGCAGCAGGCAGCTGGCCAGCAGCCGCAGCCACACCAGCCACAGCAGCCGCCTCGGCGCGTGAGCCGCGACCACGAGCATGCCGAGCTGGCGATCGACCTTGCCGGGACGGCGGCCGCTGGCGCTCTTGGGCCGCAACCCGGCGCGACCGACCTGCCGGTGGGTGAATCTGGCCTGCGGCGTGGTGACCACGCAATAGCCGTTCAGGTTGGCCCGCCAGCCGAACTCGACCCCGTCCCGGAACACCGGCAGGCCCGAGTCGAGTCCACCGAGGGCGGTCCACACGTCGGTCCGGACCAGCATCCCGCACGTGCTGACGCCGAGCCGCTGCTGCGGATGGTCACGCTGGCCCTGGTCGATCTCGCCGACGTCGAGCTGCAGATCGCGTCGGCCGGTGCCGGAGATGCTGACCCCGACCTCGCCCAGCCGCTGCCCGGACTGCCGGCTCTTCGGCAGCAGCAGCTTGGGCCCGGTGACGTCGATCCGCGGATCGAGGCTGACCTGGGCGAGCAGCTGGTAGAGCGCGTCCGGCGCCGGGGCCGCGTCGTCGTGCAGCAGCCAGAGCCAGTGGGTGTCGTGCTCGGAGACCGCGTCGAGGCCGAGAGTGTCCTCCTCCTCGTACGCGACCGCGCGGTCCTGCTCCAGCGCGCTCGCCACCGCCGCGCCGAAGCCGTACGAGCGCCTGCCCGGGTGGACCGCGGCGATCAGCCCCCCCTCGACCGCCTGGTCCAGCAGGGCGCGAGTGCCGTCGCCGCTGTCGTTGTCGATGGCGATGAGCCGGTTGGGCTTGCGGGTCAGCGCACTGAGGCCGCGCAGCGTGCCGGGCAGCCAGCGGGCCGCGTCCATGGTGACGAGCACCGCGGTGACGTAGCAGCCGGAGACGTCGACGAGCTCTGCGGCGTCGTGCTCCTCGGCAACCCACGCCCACGGGTTCTCCTCGAACTCGTTCGACGCGGAATGCAGGTCCGCCAGGTCTTGCGGGGGCTCGTACGAGGTCTCGTACGACGTCTCGTACCGATCCTGGTCGGGAGCGCGGTGGATCGCCATCCGCTAACCACGACCCGTAGGACAGACCGGCAACATGCCACCTCAAGGACACCCGACTATGGCGCCCTTACTGTATGTCACACCGGCAGTCCGGCTCCAAACCGCGGACCGGCTGGACGAGACCTCAGACGGCCCGTTTCTTGAGCTTGCGCCGCTCGCGCTCGCTCAACCCGCCCCAGATGCCGAACCGCTCGTCGTGCGCCAGCGCATACTCCAAGCACTCGGCCCGGACGTCGCACGACAGGCAGACCTTCTTCGCCTCCCGCGTCGATCCGCCCTTCTCCGGGAAGAAAGCCTCGGGGTCGGTCTGGGCGCAGAGGGCACGCTCTTGCCAGCCGAACACGCCCCCGTCATAGACGTCCATCAGTTCTTGCATTGCCAATCCTCCTCGACCCCGATGCCACTCGCCGTCCGCCCCGGCCGGGCGACTTCGCGGGTCGACGCGGCCCCGGACATGCATCCGATGCCAAGGCAACGAATAACATTGGTGAAATTACACGCCCGTAAATACGGCTACGTCAAGCGGATCTCTGATATTGAGGCGGGATCGATCTTCTTCGGTGCGGTTGGCCCGATATCTGGGCCCGGCTTACTTGGGCTCTGGCTCCGAGCCGCCCGGCCGGGAGGTCCAGTCAAACCGCCAGGGATCGTTTGGTTGGGGCAATGGCCGCAGGTCAGGCAGATCGCCCTCCCGGAGCGTCCTCTCGCCCTGTCGGCCTGAGGAGTCGCCGCCAGGAATCGGCTGCCAACCGCCCGACTCGCCGCTTCCCCACCCTGCCCCCGGGGCGCCCGCTGCCGCCTCGCCCGCCGTGTGCCAGGCGACGCCGGTGGCCGTCTCGGGCTGCCAGCTCGGCGGGTGTGCCGGGCCGGCGATGGCAGCCGGCTTCTCGGTCGTCGGCCGCTGCTCGATCACCGTCGTTGCGGGGCTCGATGCGTTCACCCGACTCTGCGCCCTGAGCAGCATGCCCAGGCCGATGAGCGCGACCGACGGCACGACGAGGGATAGCACGGTGGCGATCAGGCTCGTCGATTTGCCCGTGCCGCTCGCGGTCAGTCCGAACAGCGCGAAGGCCAGTTGCTGCAGCACGGCGATGCCGCCGGCGATGATCGCGAGCAGTCCGAGCATGCCCGCGTGCCTGGTGCGCTCCCCCAGCAGGCACGACGCCGCCAGCAGCGCGAGCGCCACGACGGTCAGCGCGTGCGGGAACTGGCTGCCGAGGCTCAGCGCGACGTCGGCGGTCGACCCGTAGCCGCCGTTGCGGCTCAGCAGGATCAGACCTGCCACCGCCGCGGCGACTTCCAGGCAGAGCGCGCCGAAGACGATGTACGTGGCCGGCTCGCGCAGCCTGCCGAGACTCTCCACTCGACCAGCGTAATGACCGACTCCCGGGAGCACCGATCTCACACGCGGTCGTCTGGAACACTGAACCGGTGCGGATCGTGATCCTCGCGGGCGGCATCGGGGGCTCGCGGTTCGTCCTCGGCGTCCGGCGCGCGTACCCGGACGCGGAGATCACCGTCCTCGGCAACACCGGCGACGACATCACCCTGTACGGGCTGCGGATCTGCCCCGACCTGGACACGGTCATGTACGCCCTCGGCGGCGCCAACGACCCGGTCCGCGGCTGGGGCCGCCGGGACGAGACCTGGACGGTGATGTCGGAGCTCGGCGGCTACGAGGCCGAGCAGTCGTGGTTCGCGCTGGGCGACCGGGATCTCGCCACCCACCTCGAACGAACCCGCTTGCTGGCCGCCGGCCAGCCGCTCTCGGCTGTCACCCAGCTGCTCTGCGAGCGGTGGCAGGGTCCGGAGCCCGGCATCCGGCTGCTGCCGATGACCGACGACCCCGTCGAGACCCAGGTGGTGATAGCCGACGAGACGGCCCCGGCCGGGCGGCGGGCGGTGCACTTCCAGGAGTACTGGGTCAAGCTGCACGCCGAGCCCGACGCACTCGAGGTTCGCCTCGACGGCGCCTCGGACGCTCGGCCGGCACCGGGCGTGACCGCTGCGATCCGCGCCGCGGACGTGATCTTGCTGGCGCCCAGCAACCCGGTGGTCTCGATCGGCCCGATCATCGCCGTGCCCGGCATCCGCGCCGCGATCGCGGAGGCCGCGGCCCCCGTTCTCGGCTTCGCCGGCATCCTCGGCGGCGCGCCCGTCTCCGGGATGGCGCACCGGCTGCTGCCCGCGATCGGGGTGGCCGTCGACGCCGGCTCAGTCGGCCTGCACTACGGCCCACGCTCCCTGGGTGGCCTGCTCGACCTGTGGACGATGGACGTACGGGACGCCGCCCTCGCGCCCCGGGTGGAGCGAGCCGGGCTGCCCGTCGCGGTCGCGGACCTGCTGATGTCCAGCCCCGAGGCAACGGCCGCCTTCGTCACGTACGCGATCAAGACCGCGCAGCGATGACGGGCGCCGGCACAGTGTTGGCTCCGGGGGGGACGACCCCCCCGCGCCCCCCCGAGACGGGAGACTCGATCACGATCTTCGCCCCGGACGGCATCGGCGAGGTCACGGCGGGCGCCGACCTGACCGGCCTGGTGGTCGACGCCGTCGGCCGGCAGCCAGAGGGTCCGCTCCGCGACGGCGACATCGTGGTGATCACCTCCAAGGTGGTCAGCAAGGCCGAAGGCCGGCAGCTGCCGGCTCACCAGCACGGCGATGCGATCGCGGCCCAGACCGTACGCACGGTGTCCCGCCGGGGGACGACCCATATCGTCCGCACACCGACTGGCCTGACCATCGCGGCCGCGGGCGTCGACAGGTCCAACGTCGAGCCGAGCTCGATCGTGCTGCTGCCGGCCGACCCGGACGCTTCGGCGGCCCGGCTCCGGGCCAGGCTGGTGAGCCGTACGGGCCGGACCGTCGCGGTGATCATTTCCGACACCGCCGGCCGGCCGTGGCGGATCGGCCAGACCGACCACGCCATCGGTGCGGCCGGGCTGCGGGTGATCGAGCGGTACGCCGGCCGCACCGACCCGTACGGCAATCCGCTCCAGGTGACCGCGCCGGCGGTTGCGGACGAGGTCGCTGCGGCCGCGGACCTGGCCAAGGGCAAGCTGGACGGCCGGCCGGTCGCAGTGCTACGAGGATTGGGGCGGCTGGTGACAGACGTCGGTGACGACGCCCGTACCCTGCTGCGGGCCCCCGACCTCGACCTGTTCCCGTACGGCAGCCGGGAGGCGGTGCTGGCCGCGGCGCTGGCGGCGACCGGTCAGCAGGACCGCTACGAGGAGCTGGTCGGGCTCGAGCAGCCCGAGCTGGTCGACGCGGTCCTGGCCGGCAGCGGCCTGAGCGGCGCCGCCGCGGAGCTCCTGGCTCGGATGCTGACCGCGGCCGGCGAGCTCAACCAGTCGAACACGGCCGATCCCGCAGCCAGCCCGGGATAGACTCGCGACTCGTGCCCGCCGGAACCAAGCCCAAGCAGCCTGTGTCGTCTGCTGCCAGCCGGCGCGAGAAGCTGGCCTCGCTCGAGGCCGCACGCAAGAAGGAGCAGCGCCGCCGCAACCTCGGCCTGCTCGCGATCTGCGTGGTGCTGGCGCTGGCTCTGCTGTCCTATCCCGTCTACCTGTTCGCCCAGGACTACATCGACCGGCACACGACGATCGACGAGCTCGGCGCGAGCATCGCCAGCGCGGGCTGCGACCCGATCGGCGAGCACGCCGCGACCGGCAACCAGGAGCACGTGGTGGAGGGCACGAAGGTCACCTACGACCACTTCCCGCCCGACTCGGGCAAGCACTATCCGACCCCCGCGCCGTTCACCAAGCGCTTCTACACCACCGCCGACCGGCCGCCGGTGTCCATCCTGGTGCACAACCTGGAGCACGGCTACACGATCATCTGGTACCGCAGCGACCTGTCGAGCAAGCAGGTCAAGATCCTGCAGCGCATCGCCAAGACCTTCGGCACCGACGACAACAATCCGGCGAACAAGTTCATCGCGGCGCCGTGGGACGACGCGGTCGACGGCGGCGCGATAGAGGCAGGCAAGAACGTCGTGATCACCCGCTGGTACGCCGACCCCAACGACCCGGGCGATGCGAGCAAGCAGAAGGGCGTTCGCCAGCCCTGCGTCGCGGTCAGCGGGCCGGCGATCAAGGCCTTCATGGCCAAGTACCCCTACCAGGACTCGCCGGAGCCGAACGGCGCGTAGTCCCACGGGGGGACGACCCCCCGACTCGGCGCCGCGTTACGCGTAGTGGCCGCCCAGCTGGGAGGTCACCTCGGCGAGGAGCTCCTTGATCCGTTCGGCCTCGCTGATCGGGCAGACCAGCGTGATCTGCGGTGTCTGCACGATCACTGTGTCGCTCAGGCCGACCACCGCGACCAGCCGGCCGTCCTCGGCGTTGTTGATCACCAGGTTGTCCCGGGCGTCGACCAGCACGCTGGTGCCCGAGGTGGCGTTGCCCTGCGCGTCGCGCGGCAGCTGCTCGCCCAGTGAGGCGAAGCCGCCCACGTCGTGCCAGGTGATCGGCAGCCGGACGGCCAGCACCCGGGCCGCGCCCCGGCCCTGCGACACCGGCTCCATGATCGCGTAGTCGACGCTGATCTTGAGCAGCGTCGGGTAGATCTCGGCAAGCCGGTCGGGCGTGCTCGCCAACTCGGTCACCGCCGCGTACGTGTCGGGCTGCAGCAGGGCGATCTGGTCGAGCAGGGTGCGGGCGCGCCAGACGAACATGCCGGAGTTCCACCAGTAGTCGCCGGAGTCGAGGTATTCCTGGGCGGTCTGCCGGTCGGGCTTCTCCTTGAACTCGATCACCGAGCAGACGTCGGGATGACCGGGAATGGCCGGACCGCGGCGCAGGTAGCCGTAGCCCGTGTGCGGCGAGGTCGGCACCACCCCGAAGGTGACGAGCGCGTCCGCCTCGTTCTCGGCGACCTCGAAGCCTTCCAGTATCGCCTTCCGGAAGCTCTTCTTGGGGTGCATGATCTGGTCGGCCGTGACCACCGCGACCACCGCGTCCCGGTCCCGCTCGACGAGGGTGGCGGTCGGCCAGGCGATGGCGTTCAGCGAGTCCCGGCCCTCTGGCTCGCCGAGGATGTTCTCCGCCGGCACCTCGGGCAGCTCGTCGGCCACCACGCTCGCGTAGTCGGCCCCGGTGCAGACCAGGATCCGTTCCGGCGGCACGATGCCGCCCAGCCGCTCGTACGCGATCCGCAGCAGGCTCTTCCGGCCGACCACCTTGAGCAGCTGCTTGGGCATGTCCTGCCGGGACAGCGGCCACAGCCGCTTGCCGGAACCACCGGCCATGATCAACACGTACCGCATGGAGCACAGGCTAGTGGTGCAGAGATCGCATCCCATCCACTGGCGGCCGCCTGGGCCGCGGGGCGGCACTCGCACGCGGTCGGTGGAGGATGCCTAGGCTGCTCGGGTGATGGCCATGATCAGCGACCGGCTCCGGGTGCGGGTGGCGCGCGACGCGGCGTCGCCATTGCTCACCTACTACGACCTGCGCAGCGGCGAGCGTACCGAGCTGTCCGCGGTCACACTCGCCAACTGGGTCGCCAAGACGGCGAACCTGCTGGACGAGCTCGGCGTCGCAGCGGGCGACACCGTACGGCTCGATCTGGCCGGCCACCATCCCGGCCACTGGGTGACTTTCGTGTGGGCGGCGGCATGCTGGGAGGTCGGAGCCGCGGTCGCCGCTCCCCCGTTCGCCGGCGAGGCGGATCTACTGGTCGTCGGACCCGACTGGGCCGGCTACGAGACCAGCATCGCCAGCGAGATCGTGGCCTGCGCCCTCCGCCCGCTCGGCCAGCCCTTCACCGGGCCGCTCCCGACGGGCGTCCTCGACTACTCGGTCGAGGTACGGCGACAGCCGGACCGGCATTTTGCTGCGCCTGGATTGCCGTCGGCCCCGGCCTGGATCGAGAACGAGCGGCAGCTCACGGCGTCGGAGCTGGCGGAGATCGGAGCAGCCGACCCGCCGGCGCGCCGGCTCGTCCGGCCGACGCTGCCCTGGCCGACCCTCGCTGAGGGACTGCTCGCCGCACTCAACTCCGGCGGCTCGACGGTCGTGGTCGTAGGCGACGCCGACGACCGCATCGCCCGGATCGCCGCCTCGGAGCGGGTCGACGAGATCGATCCCGACCGATCCTAGGAGGCCGCGGTCAGCTCCGGTGCCGCGTGCGCCCGTACCGAGTCCAAGATCACGATCAGTCCGTCGACGTCCGCGTCGCTGAACATCACGTCGGGACCGCGGGGCGCGTAGTCGGTGAACGGCGACTCGTAGAGCCGCCTCGCCTCCATCACGCCGTTGTCCGTGAGGTGCTGGACGATGAGCTGGACGAAGTCGATCTGGTCGCGGGAATAGGTCTTGCCGTCGAGGAACTCCGCGAATGCCTCCGTCGCCGCCGCGCGGTCGAGGCCGACCAGCGACCGGATGAAGAGTCCCAACCCGTGCGCCTCTTCGGCCGCCTTGTTGATCTCGTCGGCGCCGCCGGCACCGCTGTCGAGCAGTATCCGTTCGAGGGCGGCCAGGTCGTCCGCCGTCAGTTGCTTGTTGCGCCGCAGCCGCTGCAACGCAACGTGATCCTCGTGATCGCGCAGATAGGCCCGCGCCTTGGCCCGGAACCGCTCCCAGTTGGTGCCGACGCTGATGCCCGGCAGTGCGACGACGCTGCCGTCGCCCAGTTCGTCTCGGAAGTTCGCGTAGACCGTCGCCCGCTTGCGCTTGTCGAGGAAGCGGACCAGGCCTCGGATCCGTCGGCGGGCCAACTCCAGCATGGGCAGCGTCACGTCGATCCACCACTCGTCGCCCGCCACCTCGTCGAGCAGCATCTGCTGGGCCGCGACAGCCGGAATGGCGACCTGGTCGAGCAGCGACGAGGCGATCAGCTGTACCTGCTCCCGTAACCGCTCGACGAGGAGATGATCGCCCTGCAGGTGGGCCAACTGGATCCGCAGGATCAGCAGGTCGAACCGCTTCGCCTCCTCGTCGTCCTCGCGGACGCTGGAGGGCAGACCTGCCAGGTGCTCGGCGATCTCACCCGCCTGCTCGAGGGTCAGTTCTTGCCACTGCTCCCAGTCCGCGTAGCGCTCGACCCAGCGTCGTTCGGGCCGGACGAGGAAGTTGTCGAGGTTCATGCCCTGCACGATGGTCTGCAGGCCCCTTGCGGTGGCCGTACGAAGGCCGCGCTCCGATTGGGTGCCGTCCTCGTCGCTCTCCGCCGCCTCGGGAAGATCCGTCTGATCCAGGCTCGTGACCAGGCCGAGCCGAGCCTCGAAGAGGCGCTGTGCCAACGACTTCTGGACCGATCCCTCCACGCCGGCGCCGGGCTGGCCGAAGTACTCCAGGTTCTGGCAGAAGTCGAAGAGGTAGAAGTCGTTCTTGTCCTCGCCAGGCCCGAACAAGTCAGGGCAGAGCCGCGTCCCACGGCCGATCATCTGCCAGAACTTCGTCTTGGATCGGACCAGCTTGAAGAACACGACGTTGACCACCTCGGGAACGTCGATCCCGGTGTCGAGCATGTCCACCGAGATGGCGATGTGCGGCGGCTTGTCCTTGGTCGAGAAGTCGTCGATCAGCGACTGCGCGTATTCGGTCTGGTGGGTGATCACCCGCGCATGAGTGCCGCCGTACTCCGGATAGGCCATGTCGAACCGCTGACCGATGAACTTCGCGTGCTCGGAGTTCTTGGCGAAGATGATCGTCTTCCCGATCCGGTCGCCGCCCGCAACCCGGTGGCCCTTCGTCATCAACGTGCTGAGGACCTTGTCGACGGTGTCGGAGTTGAACAGCCACTTGTTCAGCTCCTCGGTGCCGACGGCCTCGGGCACAGCCCCGTCCTCGGACCACTCCAGGGCGTCCCACTCGTCCTTCTCGGACTCGGACAGCTCGGCGTAGCGGATGCCCTGCCGCAGGAACTTGAGCGGCACCGACACCGGCAACGGTGGAACCAGATAGCCCTCGGCGACCGCCTCGTCCAGGCTGTACGCGTCCGTTGGCACGCCGTCCTCGAGGTGGAACAGCCCGTACGTGTTCCGGTCCACCTCGTCCTTCGGCGTGGCCGTCAGACCGACCAGCAGCGAGTCGAAGTAGTCGAAGATCGCCTTGTACTTCTGGTACACCGACCGGTGCGCCTCGTCGATCACGACGAGATCGAAGTAGCCGGCCCCGAAGCGTCGAGAGCCGGCCTCGCCATCCACGTCGTTGATCAAGCCCATTATGGTGGGATAGGTGGAGACGTAGACCCGGCCGTCGCTCGCACGCTCGGTCACGAGGTTGACTGTCGTGGCGGCCGGCAGATGGGTCTTGAACGCGTTGACGGCCTGATTGACCAGGGCCACGCGATCGGCCAGGAACAGCACGCGCTTCACCCAGCCGGCTCTCATCAACTGGTCGACGAGGGCGATGACCGTACGCGTCTTGCCCGACCCGGTGGCCATCACCAGCAGGGCGGCTCGCTGTTTGGCCTCGAAGGCCGCATCCACAGCTCGGATGGCTCGCTGCTGGTAGTGCCGCTCGACGATTGCCCGGTCGATCACCTGGTGAGCCAGTGACTGCCGGAGCGTCCGTCGCTGGATGGCCAATGCCAGCTCGTCCTTGGTGTAGAAGCCGGACACTCGCCGAGGCGGATAACCGGCGGCGTCGTCCCAGAGCCAGTGCTCGTAGCCGTTGGTGTAGAAGATCAACGGCCGCTGGCCCGTCATGGCCTCAAGGCAGTTGGCGTAGAGCCTCGCCTGCTCCTGACCCACGACGGGATCGCGCCGGGTGCGTTTCGCCTCGACCAGGGCCAGTGGCAGGCCGTCATCGCCCCAGAGGACGTAGTCGACCCGGCCCTTGCCGTTCGGGGTCGGCATGCCGGTGACCGGAAACTCGCGGTCCCGCACGTCGTCGAGGTTCCAGCCGGCCTCGCGCAGCAGAACGTCGATGAACAGGTCGCGAGTGGCCGACTCGTCGTAATCGTGGCGGTCGGCGGTGTGAAGCTTTGCCGCTTGAGCCTCGGCGATCTGCTTGCGCAGTGCCGCGAGCTCGGCCTCCAGGTCGTGGTTGGCTGCCCGCGCCGCCGCCAGCTGCTCGTCCTGGGCCTGGAATCGCCGTAGCAGCGCATTCAACTCCGCGTTTGACAGCGGGCGGACACGGTCGCCTGATTGCCCGACGAGCGAACGGTCGAATCGAAGGCCGGCTGGAATCTGGTTGGGTCGAGTCGCGTAGCGGAACGCCGTCCAGTAGACGACATGATGCAACTCGCGAACGATCCGTAGAGCCGCATCCGGCGGAAGCGAGCGGGATTCGTGAACTGCCAGATTTCCGGCACGCCGGATCAGGTTCATCTTCCCGGCAATCTCGCCGCCGACCACGTTACGGAATGGGGCTGCGTTGATCAAAGCATTGAGATCAGTCGTGTACGGCTCCGGCAGGGCCGCCACGGCGTAGATGTGATCGACCAATTGCTCGACGACGCGCCTGGCGTAGATCTGCGATGCTCGTGGATCGCTGTCGACATAGCGCTCGGCACGCACGCATTCGTCGAAGAGCGGAGGCCATTCCGCGGCGACGAAGTCGAAGTTGCTCGCCACGATTGGCCTCCTTTCAGTTGCGCGTCTCGCAGAAGTCTTACCGATGATCGGCTCTCGCCATCGAATTGCTGACCGATGCGTCGAAAACTGAGGATCATGACACGGCCCGGGTGCACGCGCAATCGGCGCGTGGTCGGCCAGACGAGCGGCGCGTGATCGACCTCTCGGGTCGGCTCGTTCAGTGCGCGTATCAGCGCAGAACGGCCGTTCGGGCAGGTGTCGCATCCCTGAGCACCCGAGCGATCACTCCAGCCCTGGCCCCGGCGGGGGTTCCGCACCTAATAGCTCGTGTGTTCGAAAAGTGTCAGTGGGGTCTGCGACGATGAAGAGGTGGAGGAGTTGGGGGAGGCGCACACCGCTCGCGAAGCCGTGGAGGCGGCCCGGCGGGATGCCGCGGCGGCTTCGGCACGACTAGCAGCGGCGTGTGCGGCATACGCCGAGGAGCGGGTCGAGGCCGATCGGCTTGCTCTTGATGTTGACGGCCATTTGGGCTCGGGACGTCCACGGCCAGGTGAGTTTGTGGCCGACGAGGTGTCGCTGTTGCTGCGGGAGCAACCGTGGACGGTGCGGTGCCTGCTGGCCCGGACACGCCGGCTGGTCGCTGGGCTGCCGACCGTGTGGACTGCGTATCTGTCCGGGGAACTGGACGCAGAGCAGGTGCGGGTGATCGACCGCATCGCCCGGCGGGTCGCCGAGCCGCAGACGCTGGCAGCGATCGACGAGCAGGTCGTGGAGGCGGCCCAGACCAGGCCCCCGAAGCCGCTGCAGACCTGGTTGCTGCGGCTGGTCGTCGCCCTGGAGCCGTTGCAGTTCGAGGAGCGACATCGGAAGGCATTGGCCGAGCGCCGGGTGACGATCGTCCAGGGCGCCGACGGGATCGGCTACGTGACTGGCGAGGTATCCGCGGCGGATGCAGCGGCGATCGACGCGATGCTGGCCACCGCCGCCCGCAGCCTCGGCGCCGACGACCCGCGGACCGAGCAGCAGCGCCGCTCCGACTGCTTCGCCGACCTGCTGCTTGGCCGGTTGATCTACGACCAGACCGACGACGAGCCGGATGTCGATGTGGCCCACCTACCGGCCCGGATCGAGGTCCGAACCGACCATCCAGATGGCCGGCGCGGACTTGACCCGGACTCCGAACCGTCCGATCGCCCGACGCCCGAGTCCGCGCACGATGCGAACGCGGGCGTTGCGGGAGCGGCGGACGCTGATCTAGGACGGTCGGTCCACCAGGCGACCGCCGCTGTTGACGCCGATCGAGTGCCAGCCAATGCGCTCGGCGAAGATCGCGAGAACGCCGGCTGGCTGGAGGTCGAAGACATGGATCCCGACACCGGCGAATTTCTCGGCGCCCACTGGCAGCGCATGGACAGTGACGGCCAGCCCGTCGGCGAGCCAATGGATCAGCCGGCGGTCCTGCCGCTCCCAACGTGGCGGCTGCGCAAGCAGCGCCAGGTGCTGCGGATCGGTGTCGTCGTTCCCCTGACCAGCCTGCTCGACCTGGACGACACGCCGGGCGAGCTGGCCGATCGCTCCGCGCTCATCCCCGCCGAAGAGCTGCGCCAGCTGATCTCCGAGACCCTCGGACCGGACAACTCAGGTCGCGACGAGGTGCTGTTCACGCGTCTGCTCACCGATGACGGCGGTCGGTTGCTCGACGTGACCGAACTCGGTCGCTACCCCTCTCGACGCCTCGCCGAAGCGATCATGATCCGAGCCGGCACCTGCCGCTTTCCGACCTGCAACGTGCCCGCGGACCGATGCGATCTTGATCACCACGAACCGTGGCCCCATGGGCCGACGTCAGCGCGGAATCTCGATCCACTCTGCCGAAGACACCACCGAGCCAAGACCTTTGCCTGGATGGCCAGCGTTCGGGACGGCGACGCCGTCGACTGGACCATGCCTGACGATCACAGGTATCGATGCGCCGACGAACCGCTGACAATTGGAGCCGCAGTCTGCACGGGGCGCAATCCAGCGAACCCGCACCGCTCAATGCTGAGCTCCAAACGCACGGACTTGGATAGCCCGGAAGAGAGCGTCGAGCTTTCGAAGGCTTTCGCGTGAGTATTTGGCGATGGAACCCACCTGCTCGACTTGCTGCGCAAAATGCCGCTGCGCGCTCAGTGGCAATGCAGGTACTTCAACCGAGCTGAGACCGTCGATGTTGATGTTGTATTGACCGGCGGAGGTCTTTGCACGCTCCAGCAGTTGCCGCCGGCCATCAGGCCCCAGCAAAAACTCGCGTAGGTATATCGGCTCCGCTTGTCGATTGTCCAGCCTAGCCCGAATTAGATAAGACGCGTAAATGAATCTGCGGGGGTCATGACGTGTCGACGCAACGCCCTTGACGTCAAAAAGGGCGCAACGGCCGACGTTGTTAGGATTACCGTTCGACCGCACGAACAACAAGTCACCGTCCTCAAGGGCAAGCCGCCCAAACTCTGCGGCGGATACCCGAACAGTCTTGAGGTCGTTGAAGTCGAGGCCACCACCGATAACATTCGGAATGCGAAGAGTTGGCTCGCCTGTCGACCCTGAACTGTTCGACGTGCCGTATCGAAAGTCCACGACCCATTCGCGCAGCGGCACACTTCCCGCGTCCAACGAGGCGAGTGTCACGCGAAGGATTGACTGTGCGAGGTCGTCGAGGCGGGCGAGCACCTGCCGCCGCTTCGCTCGAAGCGCATCCGCCTGATCCAGGACCGCCGCGATTCTCCGCTGCTCCTCGATCGATGGCAGAGGTATACGAAGAGCTTCCAAAAACGCAACTGGGACGCGCCGCTGGCCGGCGCTGCCCGTCATTCGACGCTGTCCCGCCCTTAAAACACTCCGCTGCCGAAGAAAATGCAACAAGTAGCGGTCGTGCAATCGTGAAAGGTTTGGACGAATAACGTGAAATTCTGTTGAACCGACCCCGATCTCATGAGCCAAGCGCGCCTGTCCGATCTTGTTGTTCTCAAAGCATGGCGTAATCCTGGCAACCAAGAGATCGCCATCACGAAAGATCGTGTAACCCTTTTGCACTTCATTGAATGCTCGATCAATCCCAGGTCCAGCGACGGCTCGGACTGGGTCAAGGGCGGCCATTGGCACAAAGGAAATCGTCTGCCCGATCGCCGGTCGCAAACGTTCTCTTGGGTTAATCTCGGCAAGCTCAACAAGCAGGGCTGTGGTCAATTCAGCATCGCCTTGAGCTCTGCCAACCCATCCGAGATCTCCCTCTCAAGCTTCTCGATCTCACCGATGATCTCTAGCGGGGGTCGGTGCTCACCGTCGTCGTGCACGACTTCCTTATAGCGGTTCAGCGACAGGTCGTATCCCTGCGCGACGATGTCCACCTTCGGCACGCAGAAGCTCTGCTCGGTCCGAGCTCGGTCGAGCTCACCACCACCGCGCTCAGCCCACCGTGCCAATACGTCCGGCAGATTGTTCTTAGCGTGCTCCTCCGCTTCCAGCGCAGCCAGGCAACCCAATTTGCTCTCGTCCAGCAGCGGCGAGCGCTTGTCGTCAAGACTCCAGCCGTCGGCCTGGACGTCGTAGAACCAGACGTTCTCCGTACCGCCACTGTCCGTCTTGGTGAACAGCAGAATCGCGGTCGACACCCCGGCGTACGGCCGGAAGACACCTGATGGCAACTTCACCACCGCGTCGAGCTTCTGCTCCTCGACCAGCATCTTGCGCAGCGTCTTGTGCGCATTGCTGGAGCCGAAGAGCACCCCCTCCGGCACGATCACGGCCGCCCGGCCACCAGGCCTCAGCAGCCGCAGGAACAGCGCGACGAAAAGCAGTTCGGTTTTCTTCGTCTTCACGACCCGCTGCAGATCCTTCGCGACCGACTCGTAGTCCAGGCTGCCGGCGAACGGCGGATTCGCGAGCACGAGCGAGAAGATTCCGGCCTCGCCGCTCGCGCCTTCGGACAACGAGTCGCGATAGCGGATGTCCGGGTTCTCGATGCCGTGCATCAGCATGTTCATGCTGCCGATCCGCAGCATGGTCGAGTCGAAGTCGTACCCGTGGAACATGCTCGAGTGGAAATGCTTGCGCTGCTTGGCGTCCGTCATCACGTTCGGGTGCCGCTGCCGTACATGCTCGGCTGCCGCGACCAGGAACCCCGCCGTGCCACACGCCGGATCGCAGATCTCGTCCTCAGGCTTGGGCGCCATCATCTCCACCATCAGCTGGATGATGTGCCGCGGCGTGCGGAACTGCCCGTTCTGGCCCGCGGTCGCGATCTTGCTGAGCATGTATTCGTAGAGGTCACCGTTGGTGTCGCGCTTCTCCATCGGTACGTCGTCGAGCATGTCGACGACCTTGGCGAGCAGCTGCGGCGTCGGGATCGTGAACCGGGCGTCCTTCATGTGCTCGGAATAGGTCGACCGCTCTCCCCCGAGCTGTCGCAGGAACGGGAAGACCTTCATCGCCGACCGTGGCATACATGACGGTGGGCTCGAAGCTCTTGAACCGCGACCACCGAAGGTTCGCCTGTTTGGGCAGGAAGACGGGATCCTCGAGCGGCTGGCCGAGCCGACGGGCCGCGTTCTCCTTCCCGGTGTGAATGTCGTCCAGCCGGCGGACGAAGAGCAGATAGGTGATCTGCTCGATGACCTCCAGCGGGTTCGAGATCCCGCCCGACCAGAACGCGTCCCAGATCCGGTCGACCTTGCTCCTCAACGCGCCGGTGATCACCCGTCGGACGTTACCTGCCAACCGATGTGAACGCGCATCGACGCGTCCGTTCCCAGAGTCCGAGCCGGCTTCTCACACGTTCTGGGGGAAGCCGAGGTTGAGCCCGCCGTGGCTCGGGTCGAGCCAGCGGCTGGTGACGACCTTGCCGCGGGTGAAGAAGTGGATGCCCTCGATGCCGTGGGCGTGCGAGTCGCCGAAGAGGGAGTTCTTCCAGCCACCGAAGGAGTAGTACGCCATCGGCACCGGCACCGGCACGTTGATGCCGATCATGCCGACCTTGACCTCGTTCTGGAACCGCCGCGCGGCGCCGCCGTCGTTGGTGAAGATCGCGGTGCCGTTGCCGTACGGGTTGTCGTTGATCAGCCGGACGCCGTCCTCGTACTTGTCCACCCGCACCACCGACAGCACCGGCCCGAAGATCTCGTCGGTGTAGATGCTCATGTCCGTCGTCACGTGGTCGAACAGCGTCGGCCCGACGAAGAAGCCGTCACCCTCGGCGTCAACGCTCGGCTGCCGGCCGTCCACCACCAGCGTCGCCCCGGCTTGCTCGCCCGCGTCGATGTAGCCCGACGCCCGATCACGCGCGGCAGCGGTCACCAGCGGCCCCATGTCGCAGCCCCGGGTGCCGTCGCCCGTCCGCAGGCCGACCGCGCGCTGCCGGATCTTCTCCACCAGCTCGTCACCGATCCCGCCCACCGCCACGACCGCGGAGATCGCCATGCAGCGCTCGCCCGCCGACCCGAACCCGGCGTTGATCGCCTGGTCCGCGGCGAGATCGAGATCGGCGTCCGGCAGCACCAGCATGTGGTTCTTCGCCCCACCCAACGCCTGCACCCGCTTTCCGTGCGTGGTGCCCGTCTCGTAGACGTAACGCGCGATCGGGGTCGACCCGACGAACGAGATCGACTCCACGTCGGGATGGGTCAGCAGCCGGTCGACCGCGACCTTGTCGCCGTTGACGACGTTGAAGGCGCCGTCCGGCAGCCCCGCCTCCTGCCACAGCTCGGCGATCCAGAGCGCCGCGGTGGGTACCTTCTCGCTCGGCTTCAGTACCACCGTGTTGCCGGCCGCGATCGCGATCGGGAAGAACCACATCGGCACCATCGCCGGGAAGTTGAACGGCGAGATGATCCCGACCACACCGAGCGGCTGGCGCACCGAGTGCACGTCGACCCGCGTCGAGGCGTTCTCGGTGAATGCGCCCTTGATCAGGTGCGGGATCCCGCAGGCGAACTCCACCACCTCCTGGCCGCGGGTCACCTCCCCGAGTGCGTCGGAGAGCACCTTGCCGTGCTCGGCGGTGATGATCGCCGCCAGCTCCTTCTTGCGGGCGTTCAGCAACTCACGGAACTCGAACAGCACCTGCGTCCGCCTCGCCAGCGAGGTGTCCCGCCAGCGCGCGAAGGCCGCGACCGCCGCCGCCACCACCTCGTCCACGTCGGACTCCGAGGCCATGGCCAGCTGTGCCGTCACCTCCCCCGTCGCCGGGTTGGTGACGTCGGAGAACCGGCCGCCACTGCCTTCGAAGTCAGCACCGGCCTTCCAGTGATAGAGCGTGGTTGCCATTGCCGATTCCCTTCTGTCACGCCTGATTGCGGGTGAGCGACCCTCCGGTGCCACTCCCGAAGTGTTTGTCGATCAACGCCACCGCCTTGTCGCGCTGCCGTTCGGACACGCCGCGCGCGTCCTCCTCCCAGCCGAACACGCAGCTGCTGATCACGCCGTCGAAACCGACCTCCGCCAACGCGGCGAAGATCTCGTCGTAGTCGACCTCGCCCCGACCCATCTCCATGTGCTGATGCACCCGCGTCGCCCCAGCCGGATTCAGGATGTAGCGCAAGCCGTGGTGCACGGTGTGGTCCCAGGCGTCGGCCAGGTGCACGTAGCGCACCTTCTCCGCCCCGGCCCGGATGATCTCCGCCGGCGAGTGGCCCTGGTGGAAGGCGTGCGGGGCGCAGTAGAGAAAGCCGATCCAGTCCTTGTTGAGGCCCCGGATCAGGTTCAGCGCCTCAAGCCCGTCCTCGAGAAAGTCGTCCGGGTGCGGCTCGATGATCAACTGCAGGCCCTCGCGCTCGAAGATCGGCAGCAGCTCGTCCAGCGACCTCAGGAACAGCGCTTCGGCCGTCTCCGGCGCCTCCGGCCGGCCGCTGAACTCCGTGTTGATCACGTCCACACCGAGGTCGACGGTGATCTGGATGATCCGCCTCCAGGACCGGACGGCAGCCTGCCGCTGATCTTCGTCCGGCCCTGACCAGCGCTGTACGGGGAGCACCGACGCGATTCCGACTCCCGCATCACTGGCGATCTTCTTCAGCCGTTGCACGCCGGCGTCGTCGATCCGTGGATGGCGGTAGAACGGTACGAAGTCGGCCTTGGGCGACAGCTCCATCCACTGATAACCAAGGCCCGCGACGATGTCCGGCAGCTCGTAGATCGAGCTGCTCGAGTAGAACATCTGAGGATCGAGGGCGAGTTTCATGGCCGGTCTCCGATCAGGTCGGGGTTGTGGATGTCCGGCTCGGGTTCGTCCTCCTCGACGCGCCGGGCCGCCTGACCATCGGTCGTCTCGGCGCCCGGCTTCGGCCGCAGCGCCACGGGCACCTTCCGCCCGCTGCGTACGGCCTGCACGCCAGCCTCGCAAACCGCGACCGCGGCGTAGCCGTCCCAGGCATTCGGACCGTCGATGGTGCCCTGCTTCGCCGCATCCACCCAGCGCTGCAGCTCGGTGTCGTACGCCTGGCCGAACCGCTCCACGAAACCAGGCGTGAGCCGGCCGCCCCATCGGCCGTCCGTGCTCTTGACCTGCAGGTTCTGGTCCAGCCCGATCATCGCGCTGCCCTGCTCCCCGACGACCTCCGTCCGCACCTCGTACGCGACCCCAGTCCGGACGTAGATCTCGTCGGTCACCAGACGCCCCGACTCGGTCTCGAAGACCACGAGCATCGGGTCGTGCGTGCCCGCCGGCGCGGCGCTGGTGGCGACCCCGTGCAGCACCTGCACGCTGGTGATCTCCTCGTCCAGCAGGAAGCGGGCGACGTCGACCTCGTGCACCACCGAGTCCCGCATCATGAACTCGGAATCGAAGTGATCACCGACCGCCGGATTGCGGTGGGTGCAGTGGACGATCAGGACGTTGCCCAGGCCGCCCCCGGCGATCAGGTCCTTCAACGCGGCGTACTCCCGGTCGAACCGGCGCATGAACCCCACCTGGATCAGCTGCTTGCCCAGAGCGGCCTCCTTGGAAACGATCTTGTAGGCCGAGTGCACGTCGGTGGTGAGCGGCTTCTCGCACAGGACCGGGATGCCGCGGTCGAGGCAGGCGTTGACCTGCTGCTCGTGGGCCGGACCGGGCGTCGCGATCAGCACCGCGTCCACCTCGGAGTCGTTGATCGCCTCGGTCGGGTCCGCAACGACGCGCGCGCCGACCTGGTCGGCCACAGTCTGCGCCTTGTCGGTGAAGTAGTCGTTGACCACGGTGACGGCTGCCCCGCGGATCCGTTTGGTCAGCGCCTCCACGTGGAACGCGCCCATCATGCCGACGCCGAGGACGGCGATTCGCAAGTCAGCCATGATCAGCTCCCGAATTCGATCGTCGCGCCGCTGCACGAACTCAGGTAGGCCCGGGTCCGCTTGGCGATGGGCAGCGGCACGTCGGGCTGGCAGGGGTAGAGGTCGTGCTCGATGATGCCGTCCACGTCCCGGCCCAGCTCCGACACCGCGTCAAGCAGTGGGGGCATGTCCGGCACGCCGAGCGGCGGCTCGACCATCGCCCCCATCCGTACGGCCTCGACGAAGGACAGGTCCTTGTCGAGCACCTCGCTGACGATGGGCGGGCTGACCTGCTTGAGATGCAGGTAGCCGATCCGGTCTGGATACTTCCGGATCAGCTCCAGGCAGTCGCCGCCGTAGTAGGCGATGTGGCCGGTGTCGAAGCACAGGTTGACCCATCGTGGGTCGGTGGACTCCAGCAGCCGCTCGATGTCCGGCTGGTAGCCGACATGGCTGTCGGCGTGGGAGTGGAACTGGACCTTCAGCCCGTACTCGTCGAGGATCCGCCGGCCCAGCTCGTCCATGCCGGACGTCAGCTGCCGCCACTGCTCAGCGGTCAGCTCGCGACTCTCCACGTGCTCGCCGGTCTTGTGGCTGCGCCAGGTGTCGGGGATGACCACGATGTGCCGGCCGCCGACCGCCTGGGTGAGCGCAGCGACGTTTGTCACCTGCGTCCACACGTCGTCCCAGGAGTCCGGCCGGTGCAGGTGTTCGAAGACGGTGCCCGCGAGCACCTTCATCCCGTACGTGTCGAGCTGGTCCTGCAGCTCCGACGGATCCTTCGGCAGGTATCCGTACGGGCCGAGCTCGATCCACTCGTAGCCGGCCTCGGCCACCTCCTCGAGAAACCGATCGGCGGGCAGCTGCAGCGGATCACTGGGGAACCACACCCCCCAGGAGTCGGGGGCGGTGCCGAGAATGATCTTGGACACGGGTGCTCTCTCCTTCGGTGTGACGGTTCAGGTCGTCGGACTCAGGAACAGCCGCTGCGTCGCCTTGTGCTCCTCGTAGACGGTGCGGGCCTGCTGGGTGGAGTCCAGCGTCGAGGTCGCGCTCACCGGCACGTCCCACCAGGACGCGGAGTCCGGGGCGCCGATCAGCGGGTCGGTCTCTACGTGGATGACGGTGCTGGTCTCGGCCGCCTTCGCCTGCTTGATCGCGTCGGCGAGCTCAGTCGCGGTCGAGGCACGGACCACCTCCAGGCCGAAGCTCGCCGCGTTGGCGGCGAGGTCGATTGGCAGCCGGTCACCGTCCAGCCGCCCCGTCTTCGGGTCCCGGTACCGGTAGCTGGTGCCGAACCGCTGCGAGCCGAGCGACTCCGACAGCGAGCCGATCGAGGCGAAGCCGTGGTTCTGCACCAGGATCACGATGATCTTGATGCCCTCCTGCACGGCGGTCGCCAGCTCGGTGGCCATCATCAGGTACGAGCCGTCGCCGACCATCACGAAGACGTCCCGGTCCGGGCAGGCGAGCCGGACCCCGAGGCCGCCGGCCACCTCGTAGCCCATGCAGGAGTAGCCGTACTCGACGTGGTAGCCCTTGGCGTCACGGGTGCGCCACAGCTTGTGCAGGTCGCCCGGCATCGATCCGGCCGCGCAGACCACCACGTCCCGTGGGTCGGAGACCTCGTTCACGGTGCCGATGACCTCGTTCTGGGTGAGCAGGCCGCCGGCTCCGGCGTTCGGCGTCTCGGGCTCGTACGCCTTGCGCACGGTCTCGTCCCAGTCCGCGTTGAGCTCGCCGTAGTTGACGACGTAGCTGCCCGTCACCCGGTAGCCATCGAGTAGCGGGAGCAGCGCCGTCAGGGCCTCTCTAGCGTCCGCGACCACACTCAGCCCGGCGTGCTTGATCCCATCGAGGCTGGCGACGTTGATGTTGACGAAGCGGACTCCCGGGTCCTGGAACGCCGTCCGGCTGGCGGTGGTGAAGTCGCTGTAGCGGGTGCCGATGCCGATCACCACGTCGGCCTCCCGGGCGACGGCGTTCGCGCCCGTCGTGCCGGTCGAGCCGATCGCGCCCAGGCACTGCGGGTGGTCGTAGACGAGCGTGCCCTTGCCCGCCTGGCTCTGGCCGACGGGGATGCCCGTCGCCTCGCAGAAGGCGGCGAGGGCCTCGGTCGCTCCCGAGTAGTGCACGCCGCCGCCGGCGACGATCAGCGGCCGCTCGGCGGACCTGATCAGCTCCGCCGCCGCGTCCAGCGCCCAGGACTCCGGCAGCGGGCGCGAGACGTGCCAGACCCGTTTGTCGAACAGCTCATCCGGCCAGTCGTACGCCTGCGCCTGGACGTCCTGCGGGAAGCAGAGCGTGACCGTGCCGGTCTCGGCCGGGTCGGTGAGGACCCGCATGGCGTTCAGCAGCGCGGCGGGCAGCTGCTCCGGCCGCCAGATCCGGTCGAAGTACTTCGACACGGGGCGGAACGCGTCGTTGACCGTGACGTCGCCGGCGTACGGCAGCTCGAGCTCCTGCAGCAGCGGTGACGCGCTGCGGTCGGCGAAGGTGTCGGCCGGCAGCAGCAGCACCGGCAGCCGGTTGATGGTCGCCAACGCGGCGCCGGTCACCATGTTCGTCGCGCCCGGCCCGACGCTGCTGGAGATCGCCCAGGTCTGCAGCCGGTTCTTCATCCGGGCGTAGGCGACGGCGGTGTGCACCATCGCCTGCTCGTTGCGGCCGAGCACGTACGGCAGCAGGTCCGGCTCGTCCAGCTCGGCCTGGAGCAAGGCCTGGCCGATCCCGGCGACGTTGCCGTGGCCGAAGATGCCGAGGCAGCCGGCGAACAGCTTCTGCTCGCCCGCGTCGGTGGCGGAGTATTGGGCCCCGAGGAACTTCACCAAGGCCTGCGCGACGGTCAGGTGAACGGTCACGAATTCCTCCTCAATCGGACATCGACCTCTTGCTCGGCCCACGTCTGTCGTACCCAGGCCTGCTCGGGGTGGTCGGTGATCTTCCAGGCGCGCTCCGGACTCGGTCCGGCCATGACGTTCAGGTAGTACATGTCGAACCCCGGCGCCGCGACGCACGGCCCGTGCCAGCCGTACGGCACGAGCACCACATCGCGATCATGGACCTCCTCGAGCAGCTCGATCTGCCGGCCGGGCGATGACGACGTGCGCATGAAGCCGAAGCCCGGCTCGCCGCCGGGACCTGATGCGATCTCGAAGTAGTAGATCTCCTCGAGCTCGGACTCGGTGTCGGTGTTCTCGTCGTGCTTGTGCGCCGGGTAGGACGACCAGTTGCCGGCCGGGGTGATCACCTCGCAGGCGATGATTCGCTGCGCCGGCAGCGCGTCCGGGGTGCCGAAGTTGCGCACCAACCGGCTGGACTGGCCGGCGCCCCGCAGCTCGACGGGTTGCCGATCGGCGGGTCCGTACCGCAGCGGCAGCGGCTGGTCGGTCCGAGCCCCGCAGAGGGCGAACCGGCCGCCGCGCTCGCTCTCCAGCGTGACGACCTGACCGCAGCCGACGTACGCGACGTCGGTCGGCCCGGCGAACACCTCGGCCCGGCCGTCCAGCTCCAGGTGCGAACCGTCGACCTCCACCGACACCGACCCGCGAAGCGGCAGCACGACCACCTCGTCGCCGCCGGTCGCGAACGTGTGATCACCGGCCGGCGGCAGCGAGACGATCCGCAGCGACGAGTAGCCCCAGCCGGCCGACTCGGGCGTCACCTCGAGCTCGTACGCCTCGCCGGCGGCGCTGCCTGCCTGCAGGTAGTGCTTCGATTCCATGGCCGTCATCGCAGCAGGGAGACGGCGGTGTCGACGGCCTTCGCCACGTCGTCGTCGGCCGGGTAGAGCATGGTGCGACCCACCACGAGCCCGCGTGCCGGCGGCAGCTGCAGAGCTGCCTGCCAGGCGGCGTAGGTCTCGTCCGGGTCCGTATCCGGATCGCCGCCGAGTAGCAAGGTCGGGAAGGTCGTCGCCTCCATCACCCGCTCCATCTCGTGCACCACGGGGATCTTCATCCAGGTGTAGGCCGTGGAGCTGCCGAGCCCCTGCGCGATGTGGATCGACTTGATCACCGCGTCGGGCGACAGGTCATTGACGACCTTGCCCTTGACCCGGTTGGACAGGAACGGCTCCACCATCGCGATCAGCTCCGCCCGGTTGAGGGCGCTGACGGCCTCGCCGCACTGCTGCAGCGTGGCCACCGTGCCCGGGTCGGTGAGATCGATCCGGAGCAGCATCTTGGCGCCCTCGAAGCCAGCCTCGATGGTTCCCTGCACGTCGTAGCCGGTGTTGCGGTCGTCCATCTCGAACGCCGACCCCTGCAGGCCGCCCCGGTTCATCGAGGAGAAGACGAGCTTGTTCTCCAGCGCGCCGAGCAGCAGCAGGTCCTCCGCGATGTCGGCGGTGGCCAGCAGTCCGTCAACGCCGGGCCGCGACAGGGCGGTCAGCAGCCGCTCGAGCAGTTCCTTCCGGTTCGCCATCGCGGTCGGCCTGCCCCCGGCGCCGAGGGCGCCGCGAGCCGGATGATCGCAGGCGACGATCATCAGCCTGCCGTCCGGACCGAAGATCTCCCGCCGCTGCCGAGCGCCGAGCAGGCGCCGGATCCGCTGCGGATCACGGCTGCGGATCTCGTTGAGATCGGCGACCGAGGCGGCGAACTCGCCGCTGCCGACCACCGTCGCGGTCATCGGACACCCGCCTTCGTGAAGTGCACCGCGAGCGCCGCCGCCAAGTGCTCGTTCGGATCGCCGCCGGCCAGCAGGGTGTCGATCTCGGCCGCGGTAGGCATCGCCGTCGAGCACTCCAGCCGCGAGGCGACGATGGCACCGGCGGCGTTGGCGCGCTGCAGCACCCGCTCGAGCGGCCAGCCGGCGAGCAGGCCGTGGCACAGCGAGCCGCCGAAGGAGTCGCCGGCACCCAGCCCGTTGAGCGGCCGGACCGGGATCGGCGGCGACTCCAGCCGCTCGGTGCGGGTCTTGGCGAGCACTCCCTTCGAGCCCTGCTTGACGATGGCCAGCTCCACCCCGGCGTCCAGCAGGGCGTCGGCGGCCTTCTCCGGCTCGGTCTCCCCGACGGCGACCTCGCACTCCTCCCGGTTGCCGACGGCAACGGTGAGGTGGGGCAGGGCCTTGCGCACCTGCTCCCTCGCGTGCTCTGGCGTGTCCCAGAACATCGGCCGGTAGTCCAGGTCCAGAACGGTGAACTGCTTGCGTCCCCGTGCCTCCAGCACCGCGAAGTGCGACTCCCGGCTCGGTTCCTCGCTCAGGCCGGTCACCGAGAGCCACATCAGCGCGGTCGAGCGGACCGCGTCGAAGTCGATATCGGACGGCCTGATCTGCAGGTCCGGTGCCGTCGGCTTGCGGTAGAAGTACAGCGGGAAGTCGTCCGGCGGGAAGATCTCGCAGAACGTCACCGGCGTGGCATAGGTGGAGTTCGTCACGACGTAGCGGTCGTCGACGCCGAGGTCGCGCAGCGCCCGCCGGACCCAGCGCCCGAACGGGTCGTTCCCGACCCCTGTGATGATCGCCGCGCGGCGGCCGAGCCGGGCTGCGGCCACCGCCACGTTGGCGGTCGTGCCGCCGAGATACTTGCCGAAGGTCTCCACGTCCTCCAGACCGACGCCGACCTGGAGCGGGTAGATGTCGACGCCGCTGCGGCCGAACGTGAACACCTCCAAGCCCCGCTCGGCACTTCCCACGTCGCTGCTCATGCCCCTCCTTCGAGATCCGCTGGAACTGTACGGCCGGCACCGGTGGTCGGTCGCTCAGCGGAGGTCCTCGGGCTTCGTCCGCTGCAGCTCGTGGGAGAGTTCGGTGAGCTCGTCGCCGCCGGCCATCTGACGGGTGAGCTCGTCGAGGGTGACCTCGCCACGCTTCTTGTCCAGGACCGTCTGGCCCAGTTTCAGGATGATGAAGTGGTTGCCAACCAGATAGGCGTGGTGCGGGTTGTGGGTGATGAACACCACGCCGAGGCCAGCGTCGCGGGCGGCGGCGGTGTACTTCAGCACCACTCCGGACTGTTTGACCCCAAGCGCGGCGGTCGGCTCGTCCAGGATCAGTACCCGGGCGCCGAAGTAGACCGCGCGGGCGATGGCGACGCATTGTCGCTGGCCGCCGGACAGCTCACCGATGGGTTGGTTGATGTCCTTGACCACGATGCCCATCTTGCGGAGCTCCTCGTCGGCGATCCGCTTCATGTCGTTGACCCTGAGGCTGGACAGCGGGAACCTCGAGCCCACCATCTCCGAGCCGAGGAAGAAGTTCCGCCACACCTCCATCAGACTGACCACGGCCAGGTCCTGGTAGACGGTCGCGATGCCGTGGCCCAGCGCGTCGCGGGGGGAGGAGAAGTTGACCGGGGCTCCGTCGACTTTGAGAACGCCCTCGTTGTGCGGGTGCAGGCCGGCGATGATCTTGATCAGGGTCGACTTGCCCGCGCCGTTGTCACCCAGAACACAGGCGACCTCACCGGCGTTGACTCGTAGGTTGATGCCCTTCAGGGCCCGGATGGCCCCGTAGGTCTTGCCGACGTTGTCCATCTCGACCAGCGACTCGCCCTTGTTCAGGGTCGGGTCGGCGTGTTCGTGCAGAGTGTCTGTCATCGGTCAACCGACCTTTCGAGCAGTAGAGAGTCTCTTCACGTACAAGTTCACGACGACGGCGAGCAGCAGCATCACTCCGAGGAAGGCCTTGAACCAGTTGGGGTCCCAGCCGGCGTAGACGATGCAGAGGCTGGTCATGCCGAAGATGAACGCTCCGATCGCCACGCCGAGGCTGTTGCCGTAGCCACCGGTCAGCAGGGTGCCACCCACTACCGCGGCGATGATGTAGAGGAACTCGTTGCCGACACCGTTGTTGGCCTGCAGGGTGTTGAACCGGTAGAGGTAGTGCATGCCGGCGAACCAGGCCAGGAACGCCACCGTCATGAACAGGCCGATCTTCACCCGGGTGACCGGCACGCCGACCGCACGGGCCGAGGCGGCGTTGCCGCCGACGGCGTAGATCCAGTTGCCGATCTTGGTGCGCTGCAGGATATAGGCCGACAGCAGCACGAAGACGATCCACCAGATCACGGTGATGGACAGTTGCACCGACCCGATCTGGAAGATGTGGGCGAAGATGAAGTTCAACGGCGCATAGCCGTCCATCTGGTTGATGTTCGGCGACGACACCGAGCCGGTGACCAGCTTGGTGACGCCCAGGTTGGCCCCCTGCAGGACGAAGAAGGTGCCGAGTGTGATCAGAAACGATGGGATGCCTGTCCGCATCACCAGGTAGCCGTTGAGGAACCCGACGGCCAGGGCGAAGACCAACGACAGGATGGCGCCGACCCACAGGTTGATGCCGAGCTGATAGCAGAACATGCCGTTGAGCAGGCCGGCGGAGAACACCAGCACACCCGCAGACAGATCGAACTCCCCACCGATCATCAGCATGCCGACTGCCACCGAGACGATGCCGATGGTGGAGGCCTGGTACAACACGGTGAAGAACGAGGGTGCCGACCGGAACGCCGGCGCCACGATCAGGAAGAAGATGAAGATCACGATCGCTGCCACGAGGGCTCCGATCTCAGGGCGGGCGAGCAGGCGGTTCGACAACCCCAGCGACACCCGGTTCGACGCTTCTGATGGAGCAGCCGAAGGCGCAGTCTTGACGGTTTGACTCATGTTGCGGCTCCCATGGGTGGGTTGGCCCGGGGCCGGCCGATGCGAGGACGTGATCGACCGGCCCCGAGCAGATCTGGACTAGCGGGTGTTGTTCTTGACGAAGGGCAGCACGGTGGCGATGTTGGACTTGTCCACGAAGGACGGACCGGTCAGGGAGAGCAGACCACCGCCGAGGATGTTGCCGTTCTTCTTGTAGAGGTACAGCTGGGTGACCGCCAGGTAGCCCTGCAGGTAAGGCTGCTGGTCGATCATGAACTCGATCTTGCCGTCCTGCACGGCCTGGGCGGCGTCGACGTTGATGTCGAACGTGCCGATCTTGGCGGAGCTGCCGGAACCGTCCTTGGCCTTGATGGTGTCCAGGGCTTGCGGCGCGCCGAGGGTGATCACCCAGTTGATGGACTTGTCCTGGCTCAACTTGGCCTGGATCGAGGAGGTCACCTGAGAGTCGTCAGAGCCGTTCACCTGCAGGTTCTCGGTGTTGGGGAACGCCTGCTTGACGCCCGCACACCGATCCTCCAGCGCCACCGAACCAGACTGCTGAATGGTGCAGAGGATCTTCGTCGCGCCGTCGGCCTTGGCCTTCTCACCAGCCTGCTGGCCGGCCAGCTTCTCGTCCGAGGAGAAGTGGGCGATCGATCCGGCCTGCTTGTAATAGCCTGCGCCGGAATTGAAGCTGTCGACCGGGATGCCCGCGTCGACGGCCTTCTTCACCGTCGGGATCAGGGCGTCTGGGGTGACCAGCGTCGTCGCGATGCCATCGACCTTGGAATCGATCGCGCTCTGGATGAGCTGCGCCTGCTTGGTGGCATCCGGATCAGCGGAGTAGTTCAGCTTCGAACCGGTGTCCTTGGCCGCCTGGTTCGCCCCGGCTTTGATGCGATCCCAGAAAGTGTCGCCCGGGGTCTCATGAGTGATCATCGCGAAGGTGTAGCCGGAGTTGCCTCCGCCACCCCCTGTCTGCGGGGCCTGGGACTGCTTGGCTGCACCCCCGCCGCTGCATGCGGTGAGGGCGAGGACGGTGCCGGCGGCCAGGGCTGCGAGCGGCAGCCACTTCCGTGGTCGGCTTGGATTCATCGGTGGATCCTTTCGTGTGCTACCGGGTGCGAGCCCGGATGGTTAGAGGGGTGTGCCGATTGGGTGGCGCCGGAAAATGCCCGCCCGTCGGGCAGCGTCGAGGAGCACCGTCGAAGCCGCCTCGAGCCCTTCGAGCGGTGAGAGGCTGACGTCCTCGTGCTCGATGTTGACTGCCATGTCCGGATCGACGGCGTACAAGGCGGCGAGCCAGGTCGACCAGTAGACGGCGTCGTGGCCGCGGCCGAGGGCGACGAAGTCCCAGGCCGCGTCCTTCGGCCACTCGTTCGCCCACTCGTCCCCGCCGAGGTTGGTGCGCGGCTCGTCGGCGCCGAGGCGCCGGAACCGGTTGTCGAGCACGCCGTAGACAGCGGCAGCCGGGTTGATCCGTACGTCCTTGGCCGCGGCGTGGAAGACCAGCGGACCGAGGTCCTGGACCACGGCCACCGGGTCCATCCACTGCCAGAACAGGTGGGAGGCATCCAGCTCGACGCCGATCTGGGTGGCGTTCGTCCGCCCCACGAGCTCGCGGACTCCGGCCGGGTTGAAGACGAGATTCTGCGGGTGCAGCTCCAGCGCCACCTTCACGTCGAGATCGGCAGCCTCGCGGTCGATCTCCCGCCAGAAGCTCTCCGCGACCCCCCACTGGTAGTCCAGGACGTCGAGCGCGCCGGAGTTCCAAGCATTGACGATCCAGTTCGGCCGCCTCCCGCCAGCCTCGCCGGCCGGCAGGCCCGACATGGTGACGACCCGGTGCTGGCCCAGCCGGTTCGCCAGCCGGATGCTGCGCCGTACGTCCTCGGCGTGCTTCTCACCGATCGCCGGGTCCGGGTGCAGCGGGTTGCCGTTGCAGTTCAGGCCGGCGATTTCGACCCCAGTGCCCTCGAACTGGCCGAGGAAGTCGTCCCGGGCGGTGTCGGAGGTGAGGATGTCGTCGAACGTCGGGATGTGCACCGCCGGCAGGAAACCACCGGAGTTCACCTCGATGCCGGTGAGGCCGAGCTGAGCAATGACCTCGATCGCCTCCGGCAGGCTCCGGTCGTGCAGGATCGCGTTGTAGACGCCGAACTTCATCGCGCGTGCCCCTCCCCGGCCAGCGCAGAGCGTTTCGGCTGTTCCGAACTCTGGGCCGGTACCGCGACCGGCGCGCCGCCATTGGCGGCCGACTCGGCGACCGCCGCGAGGATCTCCATGTTGTGGACGCCCTCGTCGAAGGAGGCGCAGCGCGGCAACGAGTCGAGCTCGTCGATCCCGGCGACCTCCTCGAGGAAGGCGCGCGCCTGGTAGGCGAAACCCTCGTTCTGCCCGACGCCGACCCCGGGCGCGTCCATGGGCAGTCCGCCGCCGACGTACGGGTGGTCCGGCCCGATGATCACCCGGCGGAAGCCGTTGGTGGCCGTCGCGCCGTCGTTCAGCACCAGCTCGAACTCGGCCGCCCGTTCTTGGGCCCACTTGGCCGCGCCCCGGTCGCCGAAGACCTCCATGGCCAACCCGTTCGGGTGGCCGGCGGCGACGCGGGAGACCTGCACCACGCCGATGCCGTTGGCGAACCGGGCCGTGAAGGCGGCGTAGTCGTCGTTCTTCACCGGCTCACGGCGATCGCTCAACGGGGCGTGGCCGTGGCCGACGACCGTGCCGAGCGGCACCGGGCGCTCCGCGATGGCCGTGGTGAAGCGGCCGCCGCTGACCTCGACGATGTCTCCGGCCAGGAATTCCGCAAGGTACGCGGCGTGGCTGCCGATGTCGGCCAGGGCACCAGTGCCGGGAGCGCCCTTGAACCGCCAGCTGATCGGCCCCCGGGGGTCGCCGGCGTAGTCGCACCAGTAGCGGACGTCGACGTGCAGGACATTGCCCAGCCGGCCGGAGTTCACCAGCTCGCGCAACGCGGCAACTCCGGGCGCGCGGCGGAAGGTGAAGCCGATCCGCACCACGGTCTCGGAAGACCGGGCGACGTCGGCCATCGCGCGAGCGTTCTCCAGGGTGTCGCTGAGAGGCTTCTCGCAGAGCACGTGCTTGCCCGCGGCCACCAGGCCCTCGACCATCTCCCGATGCAACGAGTTGGCGACCACGACGCTGACCACGTCCACGGCGGGGTCCTCGGCCAGTGCCTGCCACGAGGTGTCCGACCGCTCGTAGCCGAAGCGGCGGGCCGCCAACGAGCCGAGCTCGGGGCTGACGTCGGCGATCGAGACGAAACGCAGCGGTGGCAGTACCGACTCGTAGAGCGTTGGAGCGATCCGATAGGCGGCGGCATGCGCCCGACCGGCCATCCCAGCTCCGACAACGGCTACACCTATTGGCACCTAGTTTCCCCCTCGAAAGGCACTCAAGCAGGCTGGCCAGAGACGCCGAAAGTAGTACGCGCCGCTTGTGATCGGAATCACTAGAGCGCTCTAGGGCAGCCTTTTGGAGGACAATAGGCGAGCCTCCCTGCTATGTCAAGACAAACTCTCCCATACTGCCCGCGAACTGGCCCGAACTCTCAACTCGGGCTCGAGTACGATGTCTCGGCGGTCGAGCTTCCGCCTCTCGATCCGATCGATCATCCGTTCCACGGCGAGCCGGGCGAGGAGGTCGGGCTCCTGGGCGACGCTGGTCAGCCCGACCGGCGCCAGTTCGGCAGCATCGCTGTCGTCGAAGCCCACGATGGAGATGTCTTCGGGCACGCGAATGCCGCGCTGCGCCAGCAGCCCCATCGCACCGACCGCCGTGTCGTCGTTGTACGCCACGATCGCGGTCGGCAGGTCGCTGTCCGCCAGCAGCAGGCTCGCCGCGTGCTGCCCGTCGAGCTGGGTCTGGCCGCCCGGGACGACCCGCACCTGGCGACCAAGCCGGTGCGCTCGCATCGCCTTCGTGTAGCCCGCTCGGCGGGCCTCGGCGATGAGCGTCGACCCCCCGTCCAGGTGCGCGATTCGCCGGTGGCCCAAACCGACCAGGTGGTCGACGGCCAGCCGCATCCCGTGCTCGTCCGACGTACGCACCGAATCGACCGCCGGGTGGTCGACGTGCCAGCCGACCACCACGAGCGGAACGGCGCCCGCCAGCACCGGCTCCGCGGTGTGCGGGCCGAGCATGATCAGCGCATCGAAGCGGAAGTCGTGGAGGGACTGGGCGGCTCGGTGCTCGTCGCGGTCACGGGTCGACGCGGTCAGGATCAGGCTGAGACCTCGCTCCTCGGCAGCCGCGTACAGGCCGTCGAGCAGGTCGAACTGGAACACGCCGATGTCCACCCCGAACATCACGCCGAGCAACCGCGAGCTCTGACCGGCGAGCGATCGAGCCCTCAGGTCCGGTCGGTATCCCAGCTCGCGGGCGGCTGCCAGCACCCTCTCGCGGGTGGCCGGACTCGCGCCGGGCGCGTTGCGCATGACGATGGAGACCAGAGCACGGGAGACGTTCGCATGCCTGGCGACGTCCTCGAGCGTCACGCGGCGTGCGGCGCGCCAGTCGGTGTTCTGGACCATGAGACCTCGGGTGACGGGTGGCCGGCGCAGGTCCGGAGTGCCGAAATTCTATGTCGTGACAATTAGCTGCACTAGGGCCTTTGGGCCCGGCGAAGGCCCACCAGAAAGCCCGAGCCCCACGCGAGATGGGTGGCCGCGAGCACCACCGGGAGTCGCAGCCGGGCGGCCAGCGGCAGCCGACCCGCCGTGAGCGTTGCCCATATCACCACCGCCAGATAGCCCGCCGGCGCCAGGAAGCCGGCGGTCAGCAGCCGCGCGCCCGTGGCCAGCCCAACCACGCCGGCGACCGTGCCGCCGGCAACTCCGAGGACCGTCAGTGGTGGGGCGAGATAGCGCAGGTTCTGAGTCTCGGGGTAGCGCGCGATCAGCTCGCGCCGCCACTTGCCGGTCTCGTACATCTGCCGGACGAGCGCCCCCAGGCTCGACCGCGGCCGATAGGTCACCCGCAGGTCCGGGGAGAACCAGATCTTCTCGCCGCGGTTGCGCAGCCGGTGGTTGAGCTCCCAGTCCTGGGCCCGGTGCATGGTCTCGTCGAAGCCGCCGATCGCGGCCAGCGCCTGCTTGCGGAACACGCCGAGGAAGACCGTCTCGGCCTCGCCGGGCGGCGAGCTGGCCAGGTGGAAGGCGGACCCGCCCAGACCGAGCTTGGTGGTGTAGGCCGACGCGACCGCCTGCTCGAACGGCGTCACGCCCTGGGCGTCCATGATCCCGCCGACGTTCGCCGCCCCGGTCTCGTCGAGCAGCTCGACGGCCCGTTCCAGGTAGCCGTCGGTGAGCTCACCGTGGCCGTCGACTCGGACGATGATGTCGTACGACGACGCGGCGATGCCGAGGTTGAGCGCGTGCGGCGTCCTGGCGGCGGGGTTGTCGACGATCCTGATCCGCGAGTCGGCGGCGGCGAGCTCGGCGGCTATCTCGCGGCTGCCGTCAGTGCTCGGGCCGACGGCCAGGATGACCTCGAGCGGGCCGGGATAGCCCTGGTCGACCACCCTGGTCACCGCAGCGCGCAGGTGCTGCTCCTCGTTCAGCACCGGCATGACGACGCTGACCCCCGGCCAGCGGCCGTTGCCCGACTGCGCCGACGTCACGCGGCCAATCTTGTCAGGCAGCGCAGACCTGGGTGAGGTCGTCCGCCTCCGGGCCGCGACTGTGCGTCGCCGACGGCTGGCCGCCTCCCGCGGGCGCGCTCGCGCTGGTGCTCGACCGGGGCCGGCCGGCGGTGTCGATCTTGGTCGCCACGGTCTGCCGGACGAAGCCGAAGTCGGGTTGCGCCGGGTCGACGAGCGGCGGCACGAGGTTGACGCTGGACAGCGGCAGCTTCTTCGCCGCGAGCGCGAGCTCGACCATCCGGTCCAGGTCGCCGGCCGGGATGTTGGTCGCCAGAATCTCCTTGCCGGCCGCGGCGATCGCGTTGAACTTCGTCAGCACCGTGACCGGGTCAAGTTGGTCGAGCATCGCGTTCACCACGCACTTCTGCCGCACCATCCGGTCGTAGTCCGACGAGTCGGACCGGGACCTGGCGAACCACAGTGCCTCGTAGCCGTTGAGGTGGCGCTGCCGGCCCGCCTCGACGTAGCCGTACAGCTTCGCGTGGCCGCCGCCGATCGGCACCCGCCGGTAGACGTCCATGGTGATGCCGCCGACCGCGTCCACGAGCTGCTCGAAGCCGCGCAGGTCGACCAGCACCCAATAGTTGATCTCCAGCCCGATCGCTCCCTCGACGGCCTCCGTGGTGGCCTGCGCGCCGGGATTTGCGACGCCGGGATAGAGCTCGCGGTGGTTCATGGCGTAGGTGTAGACGGCGTTCAGCAGGCAGCTGCGGTCGGTGCAGAAGAAGCCGTCCGGGAACGCCTTGTGCAGCGGCGACGACTCGGGGAAGGGCACCCGCTCCATGTTCCGCGGCAGGCCGATCAGCACCGTACGGCCTGTCTCGGCGTCGACGCTGGCCACGGTGAGGCTGTCGGGACGCAGGCCGACCCGGTCCTTTCCGGCGTCGCCGCCCAGGAGCAGGATGTTGTAGCGGCCGTTCTTCGCGACCCGGTCCCCGCCGCCGGCGAACACGCTGGACACCAGATCCCGCTGGGTCGAGATCACCGACGCGGCCGCGACCAGGCCGGTGACAGCGGCGCCGACCACGACCAGGTTCACACACGCGACGAGCAGACGGTGCCGCGGCGCCAGCTCCGGCGGGCGGGAGATCCGCCAGGCGTCGAGCAGCAGAACGACCCAGCCGAGGCCGACCAGGACCATGCCGATCTGGATCACCACCAGCACCGGACCGGCCGTGAAAACGGCCACGGCGCCGGCCGGCCACACCAGCCCGAAGATCACTGCGACGACCGCCAGGCCCCACAGGCCGGCCCAGATCCGCAGGCTCACCCGGCCGACCGCCCGGTTGCCGGCCGCCATCTGCGCGGAGCCGGGCAGCAGCACGCTCATGCCGAGGAAAGTGAGGCTGCGGCGCAGCTTGATCGCCTCGCTGCGCCGCCGGGTCAGGCGCGGCGAGGGCGGACGCTTCGGCCGCCGGTCGAGCCCGGGCCCCGTGGGCGGGCTCAGAGATGCCGTGCCACCCCGAGATGTCGTTGTGGTGACGGCCACGCGATCGGCCCTTTCTTTCTGCTGTCGGGGGAAGTCACTGAGCAGAGACATGGTCAGTATGAGCAGGCAGCGCCGCCAACCCGCCCGTGCCACGCCGACAACGGACGGGCCTGAACCGCCCCATTGGCTACCCTCGACGTATGCCGAGCAGCCACAACGACGACCTCGACTGGCTGTACGGCCGCGACGCCACGCTCCGGCGGCGGTCTGGCGAGCCGGAGCCGACCCGGGTCATCCCGGGCGCCGATTCGAGCGAGTCCGAGGCCAGGACGGCGTACGAGCCGCCCCAGGCGACTGCCTACGAACCGCCGGCTCCGGCGGGCTATCCGGCCTCGCCCGGCTACGGCGGGAGCCGAGCGGGACAACCGTACGCGATGCCGGGCGGTGCCGGTGGCTGGCCGCCGGGCGGCGGCACGGTGGCGCCGCCGCCGACTTTGCCGAAGAAACGACACCCCGCCCGTACGGTGCTGCTCCTCTTGCTGCTCGTCCTGCTGCTGCTGGTCGGCGGCCTGGTGGGCGTCCCGCTCTACGCCTGGTCCCAGGTCAAGCGGGTCGACGACTCTCCTTCCGGGACGAGGCCGGCGGCTCAGCCCGGCACCACGTTCCTGCTCGTCGGCTCCGACTCGCGGGAGGGGCTGAGCAAGGCCGAGCAGAAGAGGCTCGGCACCGGCGGCGTGGCCGGCCAGCGCACCGACACGATCATGATCGTCTACGCGCCGCCGAACGGGAAGCCGGCGCTGATCTCGGTGCCCCGCGACTCCTACCTGCCGATCCCGGACCACGGCAAGAACAAGATCAACGCCGCGTACGGGCTCGGCGGCCCGAAGCTGCTGGTCAAGACCATCGAGCAGAACACCGGCCTGCGCATCGACGGCTACCTCGAGATCGGGTTCGCGGGCTTCGTCAACGTCGTCGATGCCGTCGGCGGGGTCGAGATGTGCCTGCCCAAGGCGATCAAGGACAAGGACAGTCATCTCGACCTGCCCAAGGGCTGCCAGACGCTGAACGGCGTCCAGGCGCTGGGCTACGTCCGGATGCGCAAGGCCGACCCGCTCGGTGACCTCGGACGGGTGCAGCGGCAGCGCGCCGTGCTCGCCGCGGTCGCGAAGAAGGCGGCATCTCCCGCCACGGTGCTCAACCCGGTGCGCTACTGGAACCTGTGCAACGCCAGCGGTCAGGCGGTCACCCTCGGCCGGGACACCGGACTGTTCCCCACGCTCACCATCGGTAACGCCATGCGCGTGGTGGCCGGCGGCAAGGGCCTCACCCTCACCGTGCCGGTCGCCAACCCGGGTGCGTCGACGCCCGTCGGCTCAGCGGTGCTCTGGGACGACGCCAGGGCGAACGCGATGTTCGGCGCCATCGCGAAGGGCGACACCTCGCAGCTGGCCAAGTACGCGAAGTAGGGCCGGTCAGCGTCGGATCTCGGCCAGCAGCTGCCTGGCCATCACGATCCGCTGCACCTGGTTGGTGCCCTCGTAGATCTGGGTGATCTTGGCGTCGCGCATCATCCGCTCCACCGGGAAGTCCTTGGTGTAGCCGTAGCCGCCGAGCAGCTGGACGGCGTCGGTGGTGACCTCCATCGCGACGTCGGAGGCGAAGCACTTCGCGGCGGCGCCGAAGAACGTCAGGTCCGCGTCCCCACGCTCCGACTTCGCCGCGGCCGCGTAGGTGAGCTGCCGGGCCGCCTCCAGCTTCATCCCCATCTCGGCCAGCATGAACTGCAGCCCCTGGAAGTCCGCGAGCACCGTGCCGAACTGCTTGCGCTGGGTGACGTAGCCGAGCGCGTAGTCCAGGGCGCCCTGGGCGATGCCGATCGCCTGCGCCGCGATGGTGACCCGGGTGTGGTCCAGCGTCCGCATGGCGGTGGCGAAGCCGGTGCCCTCCTCGCCGATCCGCCGGTCGGCCGGGATCCGGACGTCGTCGAGATAGACCTCGCAGGTCGGTGAACCCTTGATCCCGAGCTTCTTCTCCGGCGCCCCGAACGACACGCCGTCGTCGGCCTTCTCGACAACGAAGGCGCTGATCCCCTTCGACCTGGCGTCTGGGTCGGTGACGGCGAAGACGGTGTAGTAGTCGGAGACGCCAGCGTTGGTGATCCAGCGCTTGACCCCGTTGAGCAGGTAGTGGTCGCCGTCCCGGACGGCTCGGGTCTTCATCGCCACCGCGTCCGAGCCGGCCTCCGGCTCGGAAAGGCAGTAGGAGGCCATGGCCTCGCCGCGGGCGATCGGCGGCAGGTAGCGCTGCTTGATCTTCTCGCTTGCGGCCAGCAGCCACGGCACCGTCGCCAGCTTGTTCACCGCCGGGATCAGCGAGGTCGACGCGCAGGCCCGGGCGATCTCCTCGATCACGATCACCGTCGCGAGGGCGTCGGCGCCGACGCCGTCGTAGGACTCGGGGATGTGCGGGGCGTGGAAGTCCGCCGCCCGAATCGCCTCGTACGACGCCTTCGGGAACTCCGCGAGCTCGTCCACCTCGGCTGCGTGCGGCGCGACCTTCTCTGTGCACACCTCCCGTACGGCGGCGCGGAACGCCTCGTGCTCCTCTGTCGGGCGGTAGATCTCGCGAAAGTCGCTCACGCTCTACAGCGTAGGAGCGTCCGGGTCCCAGTCGTCGGGCAACAAGGCGGGAACCTCCGCGCTGCTCTCGACCGGCAGGTAGGACGCCGCGTCGATCGCCTCGCTGATCGAGATCATCACATCGAGCACGTGGTAGGCCAACCGGCCATGGGCCCGGTGCGGCCTTCCCGCCCGGATGGCGCGGGCCATGTCCAGCACGCCGGTGCCGCGGGTGGATCGCTCGGGCGCCGACAAGATCACGGTCGGGTCGCTCGCCGTCCGGGCCTGTACGACGATGTCGCCGCCGAAGGTGTTCGGGTCCGGGTGGATCATGGTCGCCTCGGTGCCCGTCACCTCCAGCAGGGTCCGGCGCACCGGCGAGTCGAAGGAGAAGATCATCGTCGCCGACTGGCCGGAGGCGAACCGGGCCGATGCACTGACGTGGCTCGGCACGGTGACGTCGAACTCCTGGCCGGCGCGCGGCCCGGACCCGATCACCCGAGTCTTGCGCGAGGTCGACCCGATGGCCGCGACCGCCGCGACCGGGCCGAAGAGTTGCACCAGCGCGGTCAGGTAGTACGGGCCCATGTCGAACAGCGGGCCTGCGCCCGCCTGGAAGAGGAATGCCGGGTTCGGGTGCCACAGCTCCGGTCCGGGGTTTTGGAAAAGCACCAGCGCGGTCAGCGGCACCCCGATCTCGCCCCGCTCGACGACCCGGCGGGCGGCCTGCAGGCCCTCGCCCAGGATCGTGTCGGGGGCGCAGCCGACTCGGAGACCGGCGGCGTCGGCCTGCTCCAGGAGCTTGGCCGCGGCCTCTCGGTCCAGCGCCAGCGGCTTCTCGTTCCAGACGTGCTTGCCGGCGGCGATCACCTGCTGCGCGACCTCCGCGTGGGCCGCGGGGATGGTCAGGTTCAGCACGATCTCGATTCCCGGGTGGCCGAGGACGGTGTCGACGTCACCGGCCGTCGACACGCCGTGCTCGCTCGCCCGGGCCTTCGCCACCTCCGGATAGAGATCGCCGACCGCCAGCACCTCGGTGTCGGGGAACCGGCCGAGGTTGTCCAGGTAGGTGTCACTGATCACGCCGGCACCGATCACGCCGACGCCGACGGGCCCCCGCTGCTCGGCCATGATCAGGACCGTCCGGCGAGCAGGAACTCGCGGCCGGCGCGGACCGCTTCCCAGACGTCACCTTCGGTCCCGTCCAGCTCGACCACCCGGAGCGCATCCGGCGCGGCCTCGAGGATGTCCCAGACCGGCACCGTGCCGGAGCCGACTGCCACCTGGCGTTTCGGGTCGAGCGAGCCGTCGCCGTCCTTGACGTGCAACGCCACGACCCGGTCACCGAGCCGTCGCAGCAGTGCCGGCACGTCGGCGCCGCCCGCGTACGCCCAGTAGGTGTCGACCTCCAGGACGACCTCGGGTGCCAGCTTGTCGGCCAGCACCTCGAGCCCGTGCCGGCCGTCGATCCTCGACTCGAGCTCCTGGCTGTGGTTGTGGTAGCCGACCCGTACGCCGTGCTCGGCCGCTAGAGCTGCCGCTTCGTTGAGGTCCTCGGCGACGCTCGCGATGCCGTCCGCGGACTGCCAGCGGGCCGGGTCCACGCGGGGTTCGATCACGGTGCCGACGCCCAGCTCGGCGGCGAGGGAGAAGAGCGCCTCCTGATCCTGACCCACCACGCCGGCGTGCGCGGTCGGGGCCGTGAGCTGGTGTTTCGGCAGACCTTCGCGAAGCTGCTCACCGAACTGCTGCAGCTGGAATGGCTCGACCTGGCGGAAGCCCATCTCGGCGAGCCGAGCGAGCCCGGCGTCGAAATCCGCCGCCAGCGAATCCCGGACGGTGTAGAGCTGGACGGACAGATCGGGCATGGTGGGACTCCTTCAGTCGGGTACCTCCGTTGCCTACCCTACGAAGCCGGCTGTGACACTCCCGGGGGAGGATCCCCGGAACGCCGCCTCGCCGAGCGGCCGCTCGGCTCGACTTGGAGCCCGCCGAACGGAAGCCGCGCGAGCGGTGTAGACCACGTGCAGGCCGATCGGAATCGAGTTGGGAAGAAAAGAGGCGGTCAGCGAGACCCCGGACAGCGACCTGGTGGCCGAGGCCCAGGCCGGCGACGCGCCGGCGTTCAGCCACCTGGTGCGTCGGCATGCCCCGTTGGCGAAGCGGATGGCGCTGTTGTGGGGTGCGGGCTCGGATGCCGACGACGTCGTCCAGGACGCCTTCGTCAAGGCGTACGCGGCGCTGCCCCGGTTTCACGGCGACGGCTTCCGGCCATGGCTGCTGAGCATCGTGCACAACGAGGCCCGCAACCTGCACCGCGGCCGAGGGCGGCGAGCGGCGCGCGAGGCGATGGCGAGCCTGCCCGAGGACGTTTTGGTGTTCGACCCGGAGGAGGAGGCGTTGGCTGCCGACCGGCGACAGCGGCTGCTCCGCACCGTACGGCAGCTGCCGGTCGAGCTGCGGGAGGTGGTCTCCTGCCGCTACCTGCTGGAGCTGTCGGAGGCCGAGACGGCCGTCGCGCTCGGCCTGCCGCACGGCACGGTCAAGTCCCGGCTGCACCGAGCCATGGCGAGCCTGCGAAGGGAGGTGGCGGATGGCTGAGTTCGACCTCGAAGCCGAGCTCGCGACCCTGGGCCGGACGCTGGTCGTCGAACCACCTGCCGACGACCTCGTCGAACGGGTGCTCGCCCGCCTGCCGGTCGCTCGCCCCGGCCGAGTGGAGCGGGTGGGTCGGGCCTGGCGCTGGTTGACCAGGTCGCGACGGCGGCTGGTCGCGGTGGTCGTCGCCGCGGTGATTCTCGCGCTCGGCCTCACCCCGCCCGTACGGGCGGCGGTGCTGCACTGGCTGCGGATCGGCGGTGTCGTGGTCAAGACCGAACCCCGCCCCTCGGGGGTGTCGCCGACCCCGCAGGCGCCGCCCACCGTTGGCCCGACCCGTACGCTCGCAGAGGCCCAGCGCTTGGTCCAGTTCCAGATCGGCGTGCCGACCGCACTCGGCGACCCGGACCGGATCGCCGTCACGGCCGACCGCCGGGTGGTGTCGATGGACTGGGGCGCAGGCGCCGGGTTGATCCACCTGGAGCAGTTCGACGGCGAGCTCAGCTGGGTCTACGTGAAGCGGGACCCGGGCGACCTGGAGATCGTCGAGGTGAACGGGTTAACTGGCGTGTGGTTCCCGACCGCACACCGGATCGTCTACGTCGACCGGGAGGGCAACGAGCACTCCGAGGAGTCACGCGTCTCCGCACCGTCGCTGGCGTGGGAACGAGCAACGGCGCGCGGCAAGGTGACGCTGCGGGTCGAGGGCCGGATCTCGCGGGAGCGTGCGCTCCAGATCGCCCGATCGGTGGTGTGATCAGGTCCGCTCGCCCAGGAGCTGGCGCGCGAGCAGCGTGCCGCCGGCGGTGGCGATCGGGAAGACGGCGACGCTAGCGAACGGCACCGCCATCAGCAGGAACGTCGGCACGGCGAAGCCCAGCACCCGGAACCGCCCCCGCCGCATAGCCGATCGCCGCTCGCTCAGCCGGAGCCGGCCACGGCGTTCGAAGGGCGCGCCGACCAGCTCGATCGTCAGCATCCAGCCACCGAACATCGCGGAGACGACCGGCACAACGGTCTGACCGACCGCGGGGATGAAGCCGGCCAGGAACAGCAGCGCCGAGACCGGCGCCGAGATCGCGATCAGCGCCAGCGCCTGGCGTAGGGCCCGCAGCACACCGCGACTCACGGGTTCGTCGAGCACCGGCACGTCGCCGAACTCGCGCTCCACCGCCTCGGAGATCTTGTCGTAGAGCGGCGAGCCGAGCGCCAGCGTCAGGGTGGTGAACGCGATCACCATCAGCAGCACCACACCGGCGACGAGGGCCACCGCGACCAACGCCCGGGCGACGCTGGCCGCGCCCGGGTCCCAGCCGTTGGCGAACGAGGTCAGCGCCCGCACGATCGGATCCAGTCCAGCCAGCAGCAGGACCAGGACACCGACGAACAGCACCGACGTGATCAGCGGCGGGAGCGCACCGAGCAGGAACAGGCGCGGCCGGCGCAGGATCAGGCCGAGGCCGCGGCCGAGCAGACCTGCGCCGAGCGCCGCCTCCTGTACCGGATTGGCCATCTGCCGAGGCTAGCCGAACGCCGGCGGCCCGAGCGGTGTACCAGGGGCAAGCGCGATCACGGAAAGGCACCGCGATGCCGAATCGGACGAGGTTCATCGCACTGCTCGCCACACTGCTCGGCACGCTGGCCTGGGCGCTCTCGGCGGCACCCGCGCAGGCGGGCGGACCGACCAGTGTGCTGCTGGTGGATCGGGTGAACGGCACGGCGGCCGGCCTGTATGTCGGCCAACCTGGCTACGACCACCTGTTGCGATCGGTGGACTTCAAACCCGACAACCCCTCGGCGAAGCAGCCGAGCTCGGTCACCGAGGACTACAACAATCGGATCATGCTGACCTGGATGGTGCACGACGTGTCGATCTGGCGGATCGACGAGGTCTTCGTCACCGCGAGCGACGGCATCTGGGTGTCGACCCAGCTGGACTACACCGGGGAAGGCAACCCGATCGACAAGCCGGCCGCCTGGCATCGCCCCGTTGACGACAAGATGCTGGTGGCAGCGCTCCACTCCTCCGGGCTGCAGACGAAGCCGCCGGTCGGCGGTACCCGGCGCACCGTGCCGTCACCCATGTTCCCGGCCAGCACGCAGCCGCAGAGCCAGGCCTCGGCCAACGCCCTGCCGGCCACCACATCGACCGGTTCGGGCGGTCCGAGCGCTCTCGTCGCGGCGGGTGCCGGCGTCGCCGGGCTGGTCGTGGGTGCGGGCGGCATGCTGCTCTACCGTCGGGCCCGCTCCTCACGCCCGGACGACCCGGACCGGGTCGTGCTCACCGGATAGGAAGAAAGGCAGCAGTAGTCATGCCGGCTCGACGGAAGATAATCGCTCTGCTCATCCCACTGCTCGGGGGTCTTGCTTGGCTCACGTGGGCAACGCCGGCCCACGCGGGCGGCCCGACGAGCGTGCACCTGATGAGCATGAAAACGGGCCGGGTCAAGGCACTGTCCGTGACGGACGAGACCTTCCAGCGTCTCGAGCGCGCGATCGGCGATTACGGGCGTGACGTGAGCTCGCGACACAAGCCGGCCTCGGTCGGCGGCGACGACTACGGGCACGAGATCCGGCTGGCGTGGTTGCTCGGCGACATTGAGGTCTGGCGGCTCGACCGGGTGCACCGCACCGCTCACGACGGGATCTGGGTGGAAACCGTGGTTGCGGTGGACGAGAAGCCTCTGTGGAACAAGGCGGGCGTTTGGCACCGGCCGGCGGACCAGAAGTCGCTCCTGGCCATCTTCGTCGCCACCGGCCTGCTTCCCGGGTCAGCGCGACCCGCTGAAGAGCCGGTGACAGCTGGGCCCACCGCCGCCGCGCCGACGCTGGCCGCGCCCAGGGTGGTGACGGCCGCACCGGCTCACGTCGAGGCGAGCCCAAGCCGGACAACCACACTCGCGCTCATGGCAGGCACCGGAGCCGCCGGCCTGATTCTGGGGGCCGCGGGCGCAGTGGCCGTGATCCGATCGACCCGGCGGCGCCGCGCGACAGGCAATCGGCTGCCGGGCCGGATCGTGCTCACGGGTTAGCGGCGGCGTCCCGTACGGTCGCTCCCTTGGCCTCGGCCGTCTGCCGCAGCTGATCTTGAAACTGCACCATCCGCTCCTGCAGCTCGGGATCGGTCGCGGCGAGGATCCGTACGGCCAGCAGCCCGGCGTTTCGGGCGTTGCCGATGGCGACCGTCGCCACCGGCACCCCGGCGGGCATCTGGACGATCGAGAGCAGCGAGTCCATGCCGTCGAGGTAGCGCAGCGGCACCGGCACCCCGATCACGGGCAGAGGCGTGACCGCGGCCAGCATGCCAGGCAGATGCGCCGCGCCGCCGGCGCCGGCGATGATCACCGACAGCCCGCGGCGGTGCGCCTGCCGGCCGTAGTCGATCATGGCGTCCGGCATCCGGTGCGCCGAGACGACGTCCGCCTCGTAGCCGACGCCGAACTCCGCCAGCGCCGTGACCGCCGCCTCCATCACCGGCCAGTCCGAGTCCGAGCCCATCACGATCCCGACCCGGGCCTCATTCATCGGTTTCTCCCATCAGGTACGCCGCCGCGTGCCGAGCACGCTGGCGGGTGTGCTCGAGATCGTCGCCAAGGGCGGTGACGTGCCCCACCTTCCGCCCGGGTTTCACCTGCTTGCCGTAGAGCTGCACCCGCAGCCGGCGATCGTGCGCGAAGCAGTGCAGCAGCGCGCCGGGCAGGTCCTCGACCGAGCCGCCGAGCACGTTGACCATCACGGTCCAGGGCACCCGGGCGCCCGGGTCGCCGAGCGGCAGATCGAGGACAGCCCGGAGGTGGTTCTCGAACTGCGAGGTGTTCGCACCGTCGATCGTCCAGTGGCCGGTGTTATGTGGCCGCATGGCCAGCTCGTTGACCACGACCGACCCGTCCCGGCGCTGCATCAGCTCCACGGCGAGCACGCCGACGACGCCCAGCTCGCTGGCGATCCCGAGGGCCAGCTGCTGAGCTACTATCGCCTGCTCCGCCGTCAGCCCAGGCGCCGGGGTGACGGTCTCGACGCAGATTCCGTTCCGCTGGACCGACTCCGAGATCGGGTACGCGGCGGCCTGACCGGAGGGCGAGCGCACCACGAGAGCGCTGAGCTCGCGGGCGAACGGCACGTATTCCTCGGCGATGATCTGCGCCTCCGGGGCGTGTCCGCCCGGCACCGAACGCTGCTCTGCGCCGATGAACGGCTGCTCGGCGGCTGCGGCGGAGGCGATCTTCCAGACGCCCTTGCCGTCATACCCGCCGCGGGATGTCTTCGCGATGACCGGCCAGCCGTACTCGTCGCCGAACTCGATGAGCGCCTCGCCGTCCGGGACGACCCGGTTGACCGGGCAGGGCGCGCCGAAGGCGGCGAGCCGGTCGCGCATGATCGCCTTGTCCTGTGCGTGCACCAGCGCATCCGGGCCGGGACGGACAGCGATGCCGGCCGACTCGAGGTCACGCAGCAGTCCGGTCGGCACGTGCTCGTGGTCGAACGTCACAACGTCGCAGCCGGCCGCGAACGCCCGTACGGTCTCCGGGTCGGTGTAGTCGCCGACCGTGACGTTGTGCACGACCCGAGCGGCGGAGCTGTCGGCCGCCTCGGCCAGCAGCGCCACCTCGATGCCCAGGCCGATCGAGGCGGCGTGCATCATCCGCGCGAGCTGCCCGCCGCCGATGATGCCGACGGTCGGCGTCTTCGTCACGGGCCGACAGCGTACCGGCTCAGCGGAGCCGGAAGATCACCGAGCGCTGGACGATGAAGTTGACGGTGGTGGCGACGCCCTGGGCGATCACGAACGCGATCACCTGGACCGTGAGCCGGCTCAGCCCCTGGTCGGCGAGCCACTCGAACAGCACCGTGAAGAGGCCGACCTGCAGGGCGAAGGTCAGGGCGTAGAGCGCGACAACGGCCAGGAACCGGCGTTTCGACGGCGCCGCCCGGAACGTCCAGCGGCGGTTGATCAGGTACGCGGTCGTGGTGCCCGCCACGAACGAGATCGACTTCGCCGGGGTGTGGCTCAGCCCGAGCGCCATCAAGATCACCAGCAGGCCGAAGTCCACGAGCGCCGACAGCCCGCCGGTGAGCACGAACCGGACCAGCTGCTCGCGCAGCCCGAGCGGGCTCTCCCGCTCGTCGAGCGGCAGCTCGACCGGCTGCGGCAGCTGCGGCGCGTGAACCGGATGCGGCTGCGGCGAGGAATGCTGCCCGCTCACCCCCATGAACCGCCGGCCGCGCTCGGCCAAACGGGCCGGCGGCGTTCGTTGAAGGCGGCGATGCCCTCCTTTCGGTCCGGGGAGAACGCCGCCTCCTCCCAGCTGGAGTTCTCGATCGAGAGGCCGCTCGGCAGGTCGACGTCGAAGCCGCGGCGCAGGGCCCGCTTCGCTGCCCGCAAGGCGATCGGCGACTTCGCCGCGATCTCGTTCGCGATCTCGAGCCCAGCCGCGCGGGCGCTGCCGGCGGCGACCAGCCGGTCGGCCAGGCCCAGCCGGTACGCCTCCTCGGCCGGCACCTGGCGGCCGGTGAAGATCAACTCCGCGGCGGCGTTCCAGCCGACCCGGCGCGGCAGCAGCTGCGTGCCGCCACCGCCGGGCACGAGGCCGAGGCCCACCTCGGGCAGCCCGAAGACGGCGTTCTCGGCCGCGACGATCAGGTCGCAGGACAGCGCCAGCTCGCAGCCGCCGCCGAGCGCGTAGCCCTCCACCGCCGCGACGGTCGGCATCGGCAGGTTGAGCACCGCGCCGAAGGCGTCCTGCAGCACCGGACGCTGGGCCGCCATCTCCGCCTCACCGAACCGGCCCCGCTCCTTCAGGTCGGCGCCGACGCAGAACGCCTTGGGCACCGCACTGGTCAGCAGGACCACTGACGGCGGCGGATCGGCGCTGAGCAGCTCGGCGCAGGCTGCCGCGAGAGCGCGCGCCTGGTCGGTGGACAGCGCGTTCAGCGCCTCCGGCCGATCCATGATCAACTCTGCGACCGCGGCGGCCGGCCGGTCGATGCGCACGCTCACTGGCGGCTCACGTGCCGTCCGTCTCGGTGTCCGGGCTGGTCAGTGGACGCCGATCCGGCGTCGCCGCCCCGAACAGCAGCTCGGTCATCTCCAGGTGCACCCGTTCGACGTCCGGCACGTCGTCGAGCTCGATGGTGCCGCCCTCGGCGGCCGTCTGCACGTACAAGGTGCCGCAGCCGAGGATCCGGTCCAGCAGCGTCCGTTCGTAGCTCACGTCGTTGATCCGCATCAGCGGCATGTCCTTGCCAATCTTGTTCAGGATGCCGCGCCTGGTGATCAACCGCCGGTTGGTCACCGTGTAGGTGGTGGTCCGCCAGCGCAGGTACGGGATCAGCGACCACCAGAACACCAGCACCAGGCCGACCGCGGCGATCGCCAGCTGGCCGACCGGCCGGGCGTTCTCCGGAATCAGGGCGATGCCGACCCCGACGGCCGCCGCGACCGCCATCAGCGCCAGCGCCGGCAGGATCAACGCCTTCGCATGCGTTCGAGTGTGGAGCACCACATGCTCGTCCGCACCGAGCAGCTTCGGCGAAAGGGCCACGCCTCCATGGTGGCACGGTGCTGACGGCGGTGACGGCGTCGATCCTGCGGTGTCGGGAAGCAACGTGCACGTCCGTTCTTGTCACCCTGCCCCGGTTGCATCCGGCGCAGCGTGCCAGGAGCTCACGTGCACGTTCGTTCCTGACCGGGCACGCTACCTGAGGTTGATCACCTCGCCGGCGCTGAGGGTCTCAACACCGCTGGAAGTGCGGACGACCAGCCGGCCGTCTGGGTCGATGTCATCCGCGACACCCTCGACCAGCCGGTCACCGGCCACCAGCACCCGGACCCGGCGGCCGAGCGTGTCGCTGCGCTCCCGATAGGCGGCCGCGAGGCTGGCGTTCGCGGCCTCGGCCTCCCAGCGCAGGTAGAGCAGTTCCAGGCCCGCGAGCACGGTGGCGATCAGGTCGGTCCGGGACGGTACGGCGCGGGCCAGCCCGTCGGCGACCAAGATCGACAGCGAGGTGGCCGTCGGGACCGGCAGCTCGTAGGCGCCGAGCGTGACGTTGATGCCCATGCCGATCACGCAGGCAGGATCGGCCGGCGTCTCCACCCGCTCCGCGAGGATGCCGCAGACCTTACGCTCACCGACCAGCACGTCGTTGGGCCACTTGAGCAGCGCCGGTGCCCCGGACGTACGGCGGAGCCCCTCGGCCACCGCCAGGCCCGCGATCAGCGGCAGCCAGGTCCAGTGACCGGCCGGGACGTCCGGACGAGGCCGCAGCAGGACCGACATGGCGACGCCCGAGCCCGGTGGCGCGGTCCAGGTCCGGCCCTGCCGGCCACGGCCCGCGGTCTGGTGGTCGGCGACCAGCACCGAGCCCGCATGCGCCCCGCCTCGGGCGAGCTCGGCCAGGTCGGCATTCGTGGAGCCCGTCTCCGCCACCACCTCGAGTCGGCACCAGAGGGCTCCCGGCCGCAGCAGCTCTCGCCGGAGCTCATCGACGTCGACTGCGTCTGCGGCGGTCACGGCGAGAATCTAGCGGCAGGACACTAGGGTGCGAGCTATGGATCTCGACATCCACACCACCGCCGGCAAGTTGGCCGACCTCGACCGGCGGATGGAGGAGGCGGTCCACGCCGGCTCCACCGCGGCGGTGGAGAAGCAGCACGCCCGGGGCAAGAAGACCGCCAGGGAGCGGGTCGACCTACTGCTCGATCCGGGATCCTTCACCGAGCTCGACGAGTTCGCCCGGCACCGCGCCACCTCGTTCGGGATGGAGAAGCGGCGGCCGTACGGAGACGGCGTGGTCACGGGGTTCGGCACCATCGACGGCCGCCCGGTCTGCGTCTTCAGCCAGGACGTGACCGTCTTCGGCGGCAGCCTCGGCCAGGTCTACGGGGAGAAGATCGTCAAGATCATCGACTTCGCGCTGAAGACCGGCTGCCCGCTGATCGGGTTCAACGAGGGTGGCGGCGCGAGGATCCAGGAGGGTGTGGTCTCCCTCGGCCTCTACGGCGAGATCTTCCGCCGCAACACCCACGCCTCCGGCGTGATCCCGCAGATCTCGTTGATCATGGGCCCGGCGGCCGGCGGGCACGTCTACTCCCCTGCGCTGACCGACTTCACGATCATGGTCGACCAGACCTCGCAGATGTTCATCACCGGGCCGGAGGTGATCAAGGCGGTCACCGGCGAGGACGTCAGCATGGAGGACCTCGGCGGTGGCCGTACGCACAACACCAAGTCCGGCAACGCCCACTACCTGGCGGCGGACGAGGACGACGCCATCTCCTACGTCCGGACGCTGCTCGGTTTCCTGCCGCAGAACAACCTGGAGGACCCGCCGGCCTTCGACCTGGAGAACGAGTTGGTGCCCAACGACACCGACCGGGATCTCGACGACCTGATCCCGGACGCGCCCAACCAGCCGTACGACATGCACGAGGTGATCTCGCGGGTGCTGGACGACGGCGATTTTCTCGAGGTGCACGCACTCTTCGCGCCCAACGTGGTGGTCGGCTTCGGCCGGATCGACGGCCGCAGCGTCGGCATCGTGGCCAACCAGCCGCTGCACTTCGCGGGCTGTCTGGACATCGACGCCTCGGAGAAGGCGGCCCGCTTCGTCCGCACCTGCGACGCCTTCAACGTGCCGGTGATCACCTTCGTCGACGTGCCCGGCTTCCTGCCCGGCACCGACCAGGAGTGGAACGGGATCATCCGCCGGGGCGCCAAGTTGATCTACGCCTACGCCGAGGCGACCGTCCCGCTGATCACGGTGATCACGCGCAAGGCGTACGGCGGCGCGTACGACGTCATGGGGTCAAAGCACCTGGGCGCCGACTTCAACCTGGCCTGGCCGACCGCGCAGATCGCCGTCATGGGCGCTCAGGGCGCGGTGAACATCCTGTACCGCAAGGAGATCGCCAACTCCGACGAGCCCGAGGAGCTGCGGGCCAAGCTGATCACCGAGTACGACGACGAGCTGGCGAATCCCTACCTCGCCGCCGAGCGGGGCTATGTGGACGCGGTGATCAGCCCGCACGAGACCAGGGTCGAGGTCACCCGGGTGCTGCGGCTGCTGCGCACCAAGCGGCAGAGCCTGCCGCCCAAGAAGCACGGGAACATTCCCCTGTGAATGAGATCGAGCCCACCTTCCGGGTCGTCCGCGGCAACCCAACCGACGAGGAGCTCGTCGCAGTGCTCACCGTGCTCGCGAGCGCGTCGCCCGCCGCCGAACCGGAGCCGCCGAAGCGCTCGGACAACGGCTGGGCGGCCTACTGGCGGTCGGTCCGTACGCCGTTGCGGCCCGGGCCCGGCGTCTGGCGGGCCTCGGCCTGGCGGAGTTCGTCGCTCTAGCTGGTGCGCATACAGCTATCTAGCCGTCGGTCCCGGCACCCGCACCGGACACTAGAGTGTCGAGCGGCCAGCGCCGGGCTGGCCGGACCCAGAAAGGCTCTTCAGATGAGCGCCGTCGAGGACATCCTGCAGAACGTGGACATCGACCAGCTGGCGGCACAGCTCGGCGTCGACCCAGCAACGGCCGAGGAGGGCGTCCGCCAGGCCGTGCCGGCCCTGCTCGGCGGCATGCAGGCCAATGCCCAGGACCCCGCCGGAGCCGCCTCGCTCGCCGGTGCCCTCGGTGACCACTCGCCGGACCTCGTGGAGGGCGGCGTCGACCTCGACCAGGTGGACGTTCATGACGGCGAGAAGATCGTGAGCAACATCTTCGGCGGCAGCCAGGACCAGGTCGCGCAGACCCTCGGCGGCAACCTCGGCGGGAACCAGTCGCTGGTCCGCCGGCTGCTGCCGCTCCTGGCCCCGATCGTGCTGTCCTACCTGGCCAAGCACGTGCAGGGCGGCAAGTACGGCAACATCCTCGGGCCAATCCTCGCGGGAGCGGGTGGCGGCGGCTCGGGTTCGAACCCGCTCACCGACCTCCTCGGCTCACTGCTGGGCGGCGGTCGTTCGGCCTCGTTCGAGGACGACCAGCAAGGCGGCTCCGCCAACTCGATCCTCGACATGCTGGGCGGCCTGCTGGGCGGAGGCCGGCGATAGCGGTGCAGATACGCGAGGTCGATGCTGTCGCCGACCGCTACGTCGACGAGTGCATCGACCGCTATCCGGAGATCGCGACCTACCTGGGGGCCGGCGGACACGACCACGAGTGGGGCGACTACTCCCCCGCCGGCTTCGACGAGCAGAACGCCCACCGCCGCCGCACGATCACGGCCCTGCGGGCCGCGGAGCCCAGCGACGAGCGGGAGACGACGGCCCGCGAGGCCATGCTGGAACGGCTCGGCCTGGAGGTCGAGCTGTACGAGGCGCACATCACCCAGAGCCGGGTGAGCGTCATCGCGGGCCAGGCCCAGGAGATCAGGTCGACGTTCGACCTGATGCCGGTCGGCAGCGAGGAGGCGTGGCACAACATCGCCACCCGGCTGCGTACGGTCGACCAACCGCTCGCTGGCGTCCGGGAGACCCTGCAGAGCGAGGCCCGGGACGGCAACATCTCCGCCGTCCGGCAGATCACCGGCACCATCGACCAGATCCGGTCCTGGACCGGGCAGACGGGCGACGACGACTTCTTCGCCGGCTTGGTCAGCCAGGCACCGGATCTGCCCGAGCCGTTGGAGCAGGAGCTGTCCGACGCGGCGAACCGCGGCCGGACCGCCTTCAGCGACTTCGCCGACTGGCTGGGCGACAACCTGGCCCCGCTGGCGCCGAGCCTGGACGCAGTCGGTGAGGAGCGCTACGCGCTGGATTCCCGATATTTCCTCGGCGCCGTGATCGACCTCGACGAGGCCTACGCCTGGGGTTTCGAGGAGCTCCGCCGGATCCAGGACGAGCAGCGGCTGATCGCTCGTGATCTCACCGGCAACGACGACATCCGCGCCGCCTACGAGGCCCTGGATGCCGACCCGTCCCGACGGATCACTGGCGCCGAGGCCTTCCGGGCCTGGATGCAGCAGCTAGCCGATCGCGCGGTCAGCGACCTGGCCGGCACCCACTTCGACATCCCGGACCCGATCCGGATCATCGAGTGCTGCATCGCGCCGACGCACGACGGCGCCATCTACTACACCGATCCGGCGGAGGACTTCTCCCGGCCGGGCCGGATGTGGTGGGCGGTCCCAGCGGGCATCGACAGCTTCGGCACCTGGAAGGAGGTCACCACCGTCTACCACGAGGGCGTGCCGGGCCACCACCTGCAGATCGCCCAGAACGCGTACCGCTCCGACCTGCTCAACCGCTGGCAGCGCAAGCTCTGCTTCTGCTCCGGGCACGGCGAGGGCTGGGCGCTCTACGCCGAGCGGTTGATGGACGAGCTGGGCTATCTCGGCCCCGCCGAGCGGATGGGGATGCTCGACGCGCAGGGATTCCGGGCGATCCGGGTGATCATCGACATCGGCATGCACCTGCAGCTGACCATCCCGCGGGACAATCCGTGGAAGTTCCGGCCGGGCGAACGCTGGACGCCCGCCGCCGGCTTCGAGTTCCTCACCGCGAACTGCTCCGCCGACGAGCCGACCCTGCGCTTCGAGCTGGACCGCTATCTCGGCTGGCCGGGCCAGGCGCCGGCGTACAAGGTCGGCGAGCGGATCTGGCTGGATGCCCGCGAGGAGGCCCGGCGGCGAAAAGGCAAGGACTTCAGCCTGCGGCGGTTCCACGCCGACGCGCTGAACCTGGGCCCGCTCGGCCTGGATCCGCTCCGGGCCGCGCTGGGCCGGATCTGATCATCGCTGCCCGCCGGAGGGGCGACGTGTCCCGACTGAGACTGGTCCTCGCCTCCGGGTCGCCCGCCCGGCTGCGAGTCCTGCGCTCCGCCGGACTCGACCCCGAGGTGATCGTGTCCGGGATTGACGAGTCGGCTGTGACCGCCGAGATTGTGCCGGAGCTCGCCCTGACACTAGCCAGGCTGAAGGCCGAGGCAGCGGCCGACAAGCTGGCTGCTGCGGAGGATGCAGCGCCGATTCCCGGGGGGACACCACCCCCCGAGCCCCCCGGGGGGACGATCGTCATCGGTTGCGACTCGCTGCTGGAGTTGGACGGCGCAGCTCATGGCAAGCCGGGGAATGCGGCCGCGGCGATCGAGCGCTGGCGCCGGATGAGCGGGCGCAGCGGGGTGCTGCACACCGGACATCACGTGATCGTGATCGAGCGAGACCGCACCCGGAGTCGGAGCGAGGTCTGTTCGACCACGGTGCGTTTCGCCGAGCTGAGCGCGGCTGAGATCGAGGCGTACGTCGCGACCGGCGAGCCGCTCGAGGTGGCCGGCGGCTTCACCATCGACGGTCGAGGCGGCGCCTTCATCACCGGCCTGGAGGGCGACCACTCGAACGTGATCGGGATCAGCCTGCCGCTGCTCCGCACGATGCTTGCCGATCTGGATGTCGCGTGGCCCAGACTCTGGCGACCGTAGCCGGCAGAGAAGCGTCGCTGAAGGGTTCCTGAAGGACCGCCTGCTGGGCGCCCGATGCGAACGTCAGTCGCCCGAGACTTGAGCCGAGGATCAGCCACGAGGGAGCACCGGAGAAGGAGCACCGATGAACAAGCTCGCCAAGACCGTCGCCATCAGCGCCAGCACGCTTGCGCTGGTCGGCGGCATCAGCGCCGGAATCGCGGCCGCCGACCCCACGGCAACGCCGACGCCGACCGCGAGCCCCACCGCCAAGGACAAGAAGCCGGCCGACAAGCAGCGCGACGGCCTACCGGCCCGGCGCGCCCTGCTCGCCCGCGCGCTGCACGGTGAGGTCACCCTCGCCGGCGAGAAGCACCGGGTCGTCGACTTCCAGCGAGGCATCGTGGCGCAGGTGAGCTCGACCTCGGTCTCGGTCAAGAGCGAGGACGGCTTCACCGCGACGTACGTGCTCAACGGTGACACCAAGGTCCACAAACAGGGCGACCCGTCCACCATCTCCGCCATCAAGACCGGCGACAGGATCCGTGTGATAGCGGTCAAGGACGGCTCCACGCTGACCGCCAAGATCATCGGCGACCGCGGGCAGTAGCACCCGGGCCCGGAGCACTCGATCGGGTCAACCGGCGGCGACCGTCAGACCAATCAAGATGAGGTTGAGGGCGGTGATCACGGCGATCACCAGCCAGGCGACGGCGACGGTTGCCCGGCGGGTGGGAGCGAGCCGCATCGCCGGGTCGTCGCGTGCGATCCGCACCAACGGCACCAGGGCGAACGGGATGCCGAAGGACAAGATCACCTGCGAGACGATCAACGCCCGGGTCGGGTCGATGCCGGCGGCCAGCAGGACCAGCGCCGGCACGGCGGTGATCAGCCGGCGAGCCAGCAGCGGCACTCGACGCCGGAGCAGCCCGTCCATGATCACCGCGCCGGCGTAGCCGCCGACCGACGTCGAGGCCAAGCCGGAGGCCAGCAGGCCGAGGGCGAACACCAGCCCGACCCACGCGCCCAGCCGATCGGCGATGGCCGCGTGGGCAGCCTGCAGGCCGTCGATGTGCAGCCCCGGCAAGGTGCCTGCCGCCAGCAGCAGCATCCCGAGATTGACGCTGCCCGCCAGCACCATGGCGGCGGTCACGTCGGCCCGGATTCCTTTCAGCACAGGCAGGGCGCAGTCCGGGTCGGCCGCGCCGTGCCGGTCGCGGACCAGGGCCGAGTGCAGGTAGACCGCGTGCGGCATCACCGTCGCGCCCAGCATGCCGACGGCCAGCAGAGCGCTCGGTGCGCCGGCGAGCCGAGGCACCAGCCCGGCTACCGCCTGCGAGGGGTTCGGCGGGGCGAGCACCAGGCCGGCCAGGAAGCCGATCGCGACGACAAGCAGCATCCCGGTGATCACCCGCTCGAAGGTCCGCTGGCTGCGCCGGTCCTGCAGCAACAGCAGCGCGGTCGAGACCGCCGTGGTGATCAACGCGCCCACCACCAGCGGCAGGCCGAAGAGCAGGCCGAGCGCAACGGCACCGCCGACGATCTCCGCGACGTCGGTGGCCGCCGCCACCAGCTCGGCCTGGAGCCAGAAGGCGATCCGCGCACCAGGTCGGCTGCGCCGCGCCACCAGTGCCGGCAGCGACTCGCCCGTGAGCCACCCGACCTTGGCCGACAGGTATTGGACCAGACCGGCCATCAGGGTGGCCGCGACAAGCACCCAGAGCAGCAGATAGCCGTACGACGCTCCGGCGGAGGTATTCGTCGCGACGTTGCCCGGGTCCACGTACGCGACGGCGGCGACGAACGCGGGGCCGAGCAACCGGGTCCGCTGCAGGAAGGCCTGCCGTGCCGCTGGCGCGACGGAGGTCATGACGGCCGGAGCAGGACGGCAGAGGTGCCGTTCCCGGCGGTGAAGTCGCCGGTCCAGCCGTGGCCGGAGAACGTCAAGGTGAGCGTCGCCCGGTCGTCCGCGCCGATGGTGAAGCCGGCCGCCGGCAGCGCCCGGCGCAGGTAGTCCGCCACGGCCTCCGGCGCCGGGCGGGACAGCACGGCCGCAACGTTGTTCGCCTGGTCCACCTTGGAGACCAGCACAGCGCCGCGGGGCAGCGAGAACTGCCGCACCGGCCCGTTGCCGTAGCCGTACGCGGCGAGCGCGATCCCGTCCGGCGGAATGCTCACCCGCAGGGGACTGGTCGTCGTGCTCGGCCCGTTCGGGCTGGCGCTCGGCCGGCCGGGCCCGCTCGAGGTGACGGGTCCGAGGGGCGTCGCGGCCCCACAGGCGACCAGGCCCAGCGAGGCCGGCAGGACGAGCAGTATCCACCCGGGGGTCGACCCCCGGAGCCCCCGCTGTAGAGCCCGTCCCAGCGCACGCATGCGGCCAAAGGTAGCCGGTAACCTCTCCTCGACATGTCCTCCGACTCCGAGGTGGCCGTGGCAACGCCACGGCTGCCGGCCCCGCTGCGTGCCGTACGCCCTCGGCAGTGGCTGAAGAACCTGCTCGTCGGCGCCGCTCCGCTCGCCGCCGGCAAGCTGCTCGAGCGGCACGTGCTGATCGGCATCGGCCTGGCGTTCGCAGCGTTCTGCCTGGTCAGCGCAGCGATCTATCTAATGAACGACGTGCACGACGTCGAGGAGGACCGGCTGCACCCGAGGAAGCGGTTGCGGCCGATCGCCGCGGGCCAGCTCAGCGTGCCGGCGGCGATAACGATCGCCGTCGTGGTCGGCATCGCCGGCCTGCTGCTCGCGTACGCCACGACCACCGCATTGGGCATCACGCTGTCGCTGTACGTCGTCCTGCAGCTGCTCTACACCGCCTTTCTGAAGCACCTGCCGGTGGTCGACCTGGCAATCGTGGCGAGCGGGTTCCTGCTGCGGGCGATCGCGGGCGGCGTCGCGACCGGGATCCCGCTCAGCCAGTGGTTCCTGCTGGTTGCCTCGTTCGGTTCCTTCTTCATGGTGGCGGGCAAGCGCTACTCCGAGATGAAGGCGCTCGGCTCGGATGCGGGCACCCGCCGCTCGCTCACCCGATACACCGAGTCGTACCTGCGCTTCTCCTGGATGCTGGCCGCGGTGATGGTGCTCATCTCCTACAGCCTCTGGGCCTTCGAGAACCGCGGCAATCCGCTGATGGGCGTGCCGTGGACCGCGATCTCGATCGCGCCGTTCACCCTCGGTCTGCTGCAGTACGCCCTGGAGGTCGATTCCGGGAACGCGGGTGAGCCCGAGGACGTGGTGTTGCATGATCATGTCCTGCAGGCGATCGGGGTGGTGTGGCTCGTGGTGGTCTCCGTGGCGGTGTTCGGATGAGCAGCGACTTCGGTGAGCAGCAGCTCCCGATCAGGCCCTCGACGCCGGAGGCCCAACCGATGGTGCCGCTGCACGGCTGGGGCCGGGCGGGGTCCACCCGCGCCCACCTGGCGGAGATCGACTCGGTCGCCGACGCCGTGTCGGCGCTCCGGACGGCGAACGGCGGCCGCGGCGTGGTCCCCCGCGGGCTGGGCCGCAGCTACGGCGACGCCGCGCAGAACGCCGGTGGCACCGCCCTCGACCTGACCAAGCTCAACCGGATCCTGCACCTGGACGCCGAGTCCGAGCCGCCGACGGTGAGGCTGCAGGCGGGGGTCAGCCTGGACGCGCTGATGCGGGCACTGCTGCCGTTCGGACTCTGGGTGCCGGTGCTGCCAGGGACCCGCCAGGTCACAGTCGGCGGCGCGATCGCCGCGGACGTCCACGGCAAGAACCACCACACCCAGGGCAGCTTCGGCAACCACGTGCGCTCCGTCGACCTGCTCACTGCGGACGGTCGGCTGAGCACGCTTGCGCCAGGGGATGAGACGAGTCGGTTGTTCTGGGCCACGATGGGCGGCATGGGGCTGACCGGGGTGATTCTCGGCGCAACGATCGCGCTGCAGCGCGTGGAGACGGCGTACTTTCTGGTCGACACCGACCGGTGCACCGACCTCGACGACCTGATGGCGAAGATGACCGACCGGGACGACGACTACACCTACTCGGTGGCGTGGTTCGACGCGGTCACCAAGGGCCGGCACATGGGCCGCAGCGTGCTGACCCGCGGCAACAAGGCACGCCGGCAGGACCTGAGCCCCAAGCAGGCCCGCGACGCGCTGTCCTTCCGCGCCCCGTCACTGGGCACGGTTCCCGAGATCTTCCCGAACCGGATGGTCAATGCCGTCACCGCCAGGGCGTTCAACGAGTTCTGGTATCGCAAGGCGCCGAAGCATCGGGTCGGCGAGGTGCAGAACATCACCCAGTTCTTCCACCCGCTCGACGTCGTGGCCGAGTGGAATCGGGTGTACGGCTCGCACGGCTTCTTGCAGTACCAGTTCGTCGTGCCGTTCAGCGAGGTCGAGATCTTCCGGTCCTGCCTGGAGGCCATCGTGGCCTCCGGCCACGTGTCGTGCGTGAACGTGCTGAAGCGCTTAGGCGCCGGCAACCCGGCTCCGCTCTCCTTCCCGATGCCGGGCTGGACGCTCACCGTCGACCTGCCGATCGAGGACGGCCTGGACCGGCTGTGCAACGCCCTGGACGAGTTGGTGATCGCAGCCGGCGGCCGGGTCTACCTCGCCAAGGACTCCCGGCTCGGGGCGGCCGCCTTCCGCCGGATGTATCCCCGGCTGGACGACTTCCTGGCCGTACGGCGCGAGGTCGACCCGGACGGGATGTTCAACTCCGATCTGGCTCGCCGGCTGCGGTTGAGGTGAGCGAGGGTATTCCTGCGGTGGACGACGCTTTTGGTTGCAACGGGTTCGACGAAGGAGAGTTCTCATGATCGACGCGCTCGGTACGCCGCAGTCGCTGCTGCTGCTCGGCGGGACCTCGGACATCGCGCTGGCCATCGCCCGCCGGTACGGTCGGGAGCGCGAGCTGCGGATCATCCTGGCGGCGCGGCCCAACGAACGACGCCGCGCGGCGGCACAGGAACTGACCGAGATGGGCTGCACGGTCACCGAGGTCGACTTCGAGGCGCGGGACTATGCCTCGCATGCGGAGACGATCGACCAGGCCTTCTTCGAAGGCGACATCGACGTCGCCGTGGTCGCGTTTGGGCTGCTCGGCGACGCCGAGCGGGCGTGGACGGACCCCGATCTCGCCCTCGAGCTGGCCGAGGTCAACTTCACCGCACCGGTGCACCTCGGAGTCCTGCTGGCAGCCAGGATGCGGATGCAGGGCCATGGTCGGATCGTCGCGCTTTCCAGCGTCGCCGGTGAGCGGGTCCGGCGGTCCAACTTCGTGTACGGGGCGACCAAGGCCGGCTTCGACGGCTTCTTTCTGGGCCTCGGCGACGCCCTGCGCGACCTCGACATCTCCGTGCTCGTGGTCCGCCCCGGTTTCGTGATGTCGAAGATGACCACCGGCTTGGAGCCCGCACCCATGGCCGTGACCCCAGAGGACGTCGCCGACGCCGTCGTGGCCGGCGTCCGGGACCGCCGCGATCTGATCTGGGTGCCGCCCACCCTCCGGGCCGTCATGTCTGGCCTGCGACACGTTCCCCGCCCGGTCTTCCGCCGCCTGCCGATCTAGGGCAGCGGTCTGCCCATCTCCTCGCCTTGCAACGCCATCTGCGCTTTGCGCAGGTACGTAGACGCGCAAAGCGCAGATCGGTGTGTGACGTGCGGCCTGGGCCCCATCTGAACGACGTATCAGCCGGCGCGGCTTTGCCCACGGCTGAAGCCGCGACGCAGCCGGGAGGCAAGGTTCGCCGGCTGGGCGAGATCATTCCATCCCCAGCGGACGACCTCCCAGCCCAGATCGCGAAGCCAGTCCTCGCGCTGCTTCTCGGCGTAGATGACGTCGCCGGCCGTCTGCTCGGTCGTGACCAGTCGGCCGTACTTGATCTTGCCGTCGAACTCGCCGAGCGTCCGCACCTCCGGCCAGGCGAAGTCGGCGAACGCGACGCGGCCGCTGCGCGGGTCGACGACCTCGTATTGCAGTTGCGGCGCAGGCATGCCTATCTTGTCGAGGGTCACCCTGCTGTGGGACTCTCCCACAGACTCTGCTCGACCGTCGATGAAGGCGGCCACTCGTCGGGACCTGGGATTGCCGTGCGAGGCGCCCGGCCGGGCCAGCACATCCAGAAGATCTTCACGACGCATCCCGAGCCGCAGCGCGGCGTCACCCAGCGACACGCCGCGTGCGTATGTAAGAGTTCGCGCGCAGTCCGCAATCGTCCTCGCCAGCGAAGTGAGCTTGTACCCACCCAGGCGGACGATGTCTCCAGCAGCGATTGCTGCCGAGTGAACGTGCACCGCACTCGCTCGACGGCCGCCGGAGGCCCGAGGCCGGATCACGTGAACACGATCGAGGACGTCGTTCCAGCTGGGCAGCCCGTGCAGCAGCGCCGCTGAGACGTGGCTGAGGCAGGCGTCGGGCGACAGCCGAGGCATCGTCGCCGCGATCAGCTGACGATGCACCTCCGCAGCATCGTCAGCCAACGTCTCCGCATACGCGCCGCGACGAATGCGAACGAGTTCTCCCTGCCTGGCGAGCCGGGCAAGCTCTGCATAGGCGTATCCGGAGCGAACCAGCTGGCCCGCCAACTGGACCTCAGTGCTTCCCACGAGTGGTATCGGACCAGATCGGGACAGCCGTCGCCACCGCTGAATGCTGTGCTGTGGAAAGGCACCCCGGACGGCCTGTGGACAGCCCTATCGGGTTCTGCACCCTCAGCCTTCCGAAGGTCACACATCCATCTGCGCTTCGCAGACCTATGACCATGTGCAAAACGAAGATGCCGTTGCAACGCGGGGATGGACCCCGGGCGACTCGGCCGGATGGACCCCGGGCGCCTCAGACGGGCGGGACGCCGTGGCGGCGGTCGGAGAAGTGGCGGTTCTTGGTGGTCGCGGCGGCGAAGCGGGCCACGAGCTGGGCGCGGACCTCGGCCGGCTCGATCACCGCGTCGACGACCAGCTCGCTGGCGAGGTGCAGGACGTCGATGTCGCGCTCGTAGACCTCCCGCTGCGCCAGCACGTACGCCGCCCGCTCCGCCTCGTCGGCGATCTCGGCGATCTTGTTCGCGTAGACCGCGTTGACGGCCGCCTCCGGTCCCATCACGGCGATCTTGGCCGTCGGCAGCGCGAGGCAGGCGTCGGGCCCGAAGCCCGGTCCGGCCATCGCGTACAGCCCAGCGCCGTACGCCTTGCGGATGATCAACGAGATCGTCGGCACGGTCGCCTCGGCCACGGCGGTGATCATCTTGGCACCGTGCCGGATGATGCCCTGCCGCTCCACCGCGCTGCCGATCATGAAACCGGGCACGTCGGCCAGGTACAGCAGCGGCACGTTGAGCGCGTCGCACTGCCAGATGAACCGGGCGCCCTTGTCGGCCGAGTCGACGAAGAGCACGCCGCCGCGTACCGCCGGCTGGTTGGCGACGATGCCGATCGGCTCGCCTTCCAGCAGGGCGAAGCCGGTGACCAGCTCCGGTGCGAACAACGGCTTGACCTCGAAGAAGGTGCCCTCGTCGACGACGGCGTCGATCACGGTGTGGATGTCGTAGCCTCGGAACTCCTCCGCCGGCACAAGATCCTCGCCGAAGTCCCGAGCCGGTGGCGCCGGATCGTACGTCGGCGGCGCGCTGCGCCAGTTCTGCGGCAGGTAGCCGAAGTACTGCTTCGCCTGCGCGATGGCCTCGGCGTCGTCGGCGGCGAGCTGATCACCGCAGCCGGAGACGCTGGCGTGCATCCGGGCACCGCCCATCTCCTCCAGGCTGACCCGCTCCCCTACCACCATCTCCGCCATCCGCGGCGAGCCGAGGTACATCGAGGCGTTGCCCTCGACCATGATCACGATGTCGCAGAAGGAGGGGATGTACGCACCGCCGGCCGCGCTCGGGCCGAACAGGCAGCAGATCTGCGGCACCCGGCCGGACAGCGCCACCTGGTTGCGGAAGATCCGTCCCGCGCCGCGGCGGCCCGGGAACAGGTCGACCTGGTCGGTGATCCGGGCGCCGGCCGAGTCGACGAACCAGAAGATCGGCAGCTCGTCGCGCAGCGCCACCTCGGTGACGCGGATGATCTTCTCCACCGTACGTGCGCCCCAGGATCCCGCCTTCACGTCGGGAGAGTTCGCCACCACCAGCGCCGGCCTGCCGCCCACCAGGCCCCGCCCGGTGACCACACCGTCGGCGGGCAGCCCTGGCGCCATCGCGTTGGCGAGCTGGCCGTCCTCGACGAAGCTGCCCTCGTCGAAGAGCATGGCGACCCGGTCGCGGACGTACAGCTTGCCCTGGCTGGCCAGCTTGGCAGCGCCGCGCTCGTCCGGCGCCAGCGTGGCCTGCCGGGCAGCGCGGATCCGGGCCAACGGGGTGGTGTCCTCCATGATCGGCTATTCCACCGGAAGGCCCAGCGCCCGGGCAATCACCAGGCGCTGCACTTCGGACGTGCCCTCCCCGATCTCCAGCACCTTGGCGTCGCGATAGAAGCGCGCCACCGGATACTCCTCCATGAAGCCATAGCCGCCGAACACCTGCGTGGCGATCCGGGTGGCGGTCACCGCGGACTCGGTGGCGTAGAGCTTGGCGATGGCGGCCGAGCGCTTGAGCTCAGCTGCTGGCGCTCCGGCGTCCCGCTGGGCGGCGGCGGCATAGACCAGCAGCCCGGCCGTGTGGGCCATCAGGTCCAGGTCGGCGATCTGAAAAGCCACGGCCTGCTTGCGGCCGATCGGTCCGCCGAACGCCCTGCGTTCGAGTGCGTACCTCGTGGCGTGATCACGACAGGCGCGGATGCACCCGAGTGCCAGTGCGGCGATCGCTATCCGCCCGTCGTCCAAGGTGGACAGGAACTGCGCATAGCCGCGGCCCTGCTCACCAAGCAGATGATCATGAGGCACGCGCACGTCGGAGAGAGTGACCGGGTGGGTGTCCGACGCGTGCCAGCCGAGCTTGGCGTAGCCCGGCCCGATGATCACGCCGGCCGCCTGCCGCGGCACGATGAGGGTCGAGATCCCCGGCTGGCCGTCGTCCCGAACGCCGGTGCGGGCGCTCACGTTGATCACCGAGGTGATGTCGCTGCCGGCGTTGGTGATGAACTGCTTCGAGCCGTTGATCACCCAGCTGTCGCCGTCGAGCACGGCACGGGTGGCGAGGGCGCCCGCGTCGGAGCCGGAGTCGGGCTCGGTGAGCGCGAAGGCCGCCAGGGCACGACCCGCGAGCAGATCCGGCAGCCAACGCTGCTTCTGCTCGGGCGTGCCGAACCTGGCGATCGGGTTGATCCCCAGCCCGACAGCCGCCTCCAGGGTGATGCCGAGCGACTGGTCGACCCGGCCGATCTCCTCGATGGCGATGCACAAGCTGGTGAAGTCACCGGCTCCGCCGTACTCCTCCGGGCCGCTCAGCCCGAACAGCCCGAAGTCGGCCATCTTCCTGACGGCCTCCAGGGGCAGCTCGTGCGCCGCATCCCAGTCTGCGACGTGCGGGGCCAGCTGCTCGTCGGCGAAGTCCGCGACAGCCGCGCGGAAGTCGTCGTGCTCCTCGCTGAGGGCGTACGAACCGGTCATGCGGTTCAGTCTAACTTGACGTTTACGTAAACGTAAGACCTATGCTGTCCAGGTGGGAACTCGGACCTGGACCATCGGCGAGCTGGCGCGGGAGTACGGCGTCACGCTGCGCACTATCCGGTTCTACGAGGACCAGGGACTCCTCTCGCCCGAGCGCCAGGGCCTGACGCGGATCTTCCATGATCGTGACCGGGTCCGGCTGCAGTTGATCATCAGAGGCAGGCGGCTCGGCTTCACCCTGGACGAGATCGCGCACGTGATCAACATGTACGACGAGACGCCCGGCGAGGCGGGCCAGCTGGAGTTCTTGATCAACGACATCGGCCGCCGCCGGGCTGCGTTGCTGCAGAAGCGGCGGGACCTGGACGAGTCGCTGGCCGAGCTTGATCAACTGGAGGCGCGCTGCCGGCAGGATCTGCGGGCGCTGCGGAGATCGGTCGGCTAGGAGGCTTCCTCGACGACCAGCGACGCCGCGCCGTCCTGCTGGCCGGTGACGTCCCAGAGATGGTGGACCGCGTCGTGCAGGAAGTACTGGCAGAGCGTCAGGGCGGTGAACTCGGAGCCGTTCGAACGCGTCGCCCGGCGGTCGAGCTGCTCCGGCCGCACGGCGGACATGTGGGCGACGAACTCCTGGGCCGCCGCCTCGAGCTGGTCCGCGACTTCCTCGGGATCCTGCTCGGCGTACCGCTCCTCCAAAGCCGTCTCATCCTGGTCCCAGTTGGCGAAGGTCGGCTCGTCCTCGGTCAGCGTCAGCATCAGTCGAGCATCGAAGAGCCGGTAGACGTCGCGGACGTGGGCGCCGTACTCCAGCGGCGACCAGACGTCTGGCTTGGGCCGGACGCCGACCGCCGGGCTGGAGCGCAGGATCTGCACCCACTCCTCGGCTGCGACGAACGCCCGCTGCGGGATCTCGGCGTACTCGACCTCGCCGGCAGCGAGCCCGCACTGCTCGCAGCGTCGATCGAGGACCCAGGTCCAGTCCTTCGTGTCCGGCTCAGGCTCCACGATGGCAACCCTAACTCGCGCCGCTCGAGCATCGGCACCGATCCGCCACTTTCGCCGGCACGTCCGGATGTCCACAGGGAGCGGGTGAAACTGTGGAGAAGTTGATCATTTCGGTGCATGAAGTGGGCCCGGATGTGGACGGTCCGGTGGACAGAAAAATTGCCCGGACTTCTTTGCTGGATTGGGTTGCGGGGCCCCTGGGAGGGATGTAGAAATCTCTTACGCACCTCCGCAAGGAGGAGCGGGACTGGGATGAACCGAAGATCCGTACGGTGAGGCAACTCGCCGCAGCAGCCGGTGACGGGCTGGTGGGATCTGCCGGGTCGCCTGGTCGGCTGGAGACGTCACAGACTCTGGCCGCACAGTGGGCCCCTGCAACTCATACTTGGAGGGGCCCACCCTTTCTGTGCGGGGCGGGACGCCCCGCTGTACCTATGCGGGCCGCGACGCCCCGCACCCCGACGACCGCGGTTTGGTACTGCTCCCACCCCCGTATCGTGACCACGCCGCACCCCGACGACCGCGGTTTGGTACTGCTCCCACCCCCGTATCGTGACCACGCCGCACCCCGC
>Ga0081539_10000207_pt1 | contig 136970 bp, 130 predicted proteins | sample TabmetS4T2R2_FD_71023 | JGI IMG/M metagenome (GOLD analysis project Ga0081539, IMG submission 71023) | Tabebuia heterophylla rhizosphere microbial communities from the University of Puerto Rico - S4T2R2 | ecosystem: Host-associated > Plants > Roots > Rhizosphere ... | reverse complement strand
CACCCGCACCACTTTCTGGCGCCGCTCCCTCTGATCCCTTCTTCACCCCTCCTCGATCTTTTTCTTTGAAGGCTGGGGGGCGGAGATGAACTCCGCCCCCCAGACCCCCCACCTCCTTTTTTTGGCTACTGGGAAGCGCGGCGTGCTCCGTTCTGAACCCGACAACGCTGCGTCGCCTGAGAGTGCGGGTGGGGGCTCAGACGGCAAACACCGCTACCGCCTCGACCTGCGCCGACCACAGGAACTGGTCCACCGGCGTCGCCGAGACCAGGCGGTAGCCCGCCGCCGCCAGCGCCCGCGCATCGCGCGTCAGCGCCGCCGGGTTGCAGGAGACGTAGATCACCCGCGGCACCCGGGCGCGGGCCAGCGGCGCGATCTGCTCCGCGGCGCCGGCGAAGGGCGGGTCCAGCACCACCGCGGCGAACCCGGCGAGCTCGGCCGGCGTCAGCGGCTGGCGCGCGAGGTCGCGCCGGGTCGCCGCCACCCGCGCCCCGGCGCGGCCCGCGGCGGCCGACAGCGCGGCCACCGCCTCGGCGGAGCCCTCGAAGGCCGCGACCCGCGCCGCGCCGGCCAGCGGGAAGCTCAGCGTTCCGAGCCCGGCATAGAGATCGGCGATGCGCGCCTTGCCCGGCAGCCGCTCGGGCAGGCCGGCCAGCACGGCGCCGAGGATAGCCGCCTCGCCCTCGGGGGTGGCCTGGAGGAAGGCGCCGGGCGGCGGCGCCACCGCCACCCCGCCCAGCGCGATGGAAACCGGGCCGAGCTGCGCCGCCGGCTCGGGCGGGCCGTCGCCGCGCGCCCAGGCGATGCGCGGCAGGCCGTGCGCCGCCGCGAAATCCGCCAGCGCCGCCCGCCCTTCCGCCTCCAGCGCCCCGTCGGTGCGCAGCAGCAAGTCGGCCCCGGTGTCGAGCAGGTTCAGCACCGCCGAGCCTTCCCGCCGCAGCGCCGGGAGGTCCCGCAGCAGCGCCCGCAAGGGCGCCAGCAGCGCGAACAGACGCGGATCCAGCACCTCGCATTGCACGAGGTCCAGCACCGCGCCGCTGCCGCGGCGGTGGAACCCCGCGGCCACGCCGCCGGGGCCGCGCCGCAGGGCGAGATCGGCCCGGCGGCGGCTGCGCGGCGGGCTGGTCGCCGTCGCCGCGACCACCGGATCGGCGAAGCCGCCGCGCCGCAGCGCCTCGGCCACGCTGTCGCGCTTCCACGCCGCCGCCTCCGCCGCGGCCAGGTGCTGCACGGCGCAGCCGCCGCAGCCCTCGGCGAAATGCCGGCAGGGCGGCAGGGCGCGGGCGGGGCTCGGCGCCAGCACCGCCGCGATCTCCGCCCGGGCGGCGCCGCGCCGCCGTTCGGTCACGCGCACCGCCAGCCGCTCGCCCGGCAGGCCGCCCGCCACGAAGCAGGGCGTGCCGTCCGGCAGCCGTGCCAGGCCGTCGCCGGCGGCGCCCAGCCCGGTCACGGTGACCTCCGGCATGGCCCTACTCCGTGTCGTCTCCCGCCAGCGCCAGGTGGCGCGCGGCCAGCCGGATCTCCACCAGGAACATCGCCAGCGCCGCGGTCAGCGTGACCATCGCCGCGATCAGCAGCGCGGCGATCAGCAGCGCCGCGGCAAGCTGGAAGAACACGCCGGCGAAGGACACCACGATCAGCGCGCAGAGGGTGATCGCGGCCACCACGCAAGCGGAGATGGCGAGGCGGATCGCCCGGCCCCGCTGCGCCAGCACCGCCGCCTCGCCCTCGATCGCCGCGGAGTGGCCCTCGCGAACCGCCCGCTCGCGGTCCACCAGCCGCCCGAGCCGGCCCGCCAGCACGTTCAGCAGGGCGAAGATGCCGGTCAGCAGGAAGGCCGGCGCGACGGCGAGCTGGACCGCCCGCTCGATCTCCGTGACGTCGTCGGCGCCGAACATTCAGCCGAAGGCGTTCAACCCGGTCTGCGCCCGCCCGAGGATCAGCGCGTGCACGTCGTGCGTGCCTTCGTAGGTGTTCACCGTCTCGAGGTTCATGACGTGGCGGATCACGTGGTACTCGTCGACGATCCCGTTGCCGCCATGCATGTCCCGCGCGACGCGCGCGATGTCGAGCGCCTTGCCGCAATTGTTGCGCTTGACCAGGGAGATCATCTCCGGCGCGGCCTTGCCCTCGTCGAACAGCCGCCCGACCCGCAGCACCGCGTGCAGCCCGAGCGTGATCTCGGTCTGCATGTCGGCGAGCTTCTTCTGGATGAGCTGGGTCTGCGCCAGCGGCTTGCCGAACATCTTGCGGTTCAGCGTGTAGTCGCGCGCCGCGTGCCAACAGAATTCGGCGGCGCCCAGCGCGCCCCAGGCGATGCCGTAGCGCGCGCGGTTGAGGCAGGCGAACGGCCCGGCGAGCGACTTCACCCCCGGCAGCCGGTTCTCCTCGGGGACGAACACCTCGTCCATCATGATCATGCCGGTGACCGAGGCGCGCAGCGAGAACTTGCCCTCGATCTTGGGCGTCGTCAGGCCCTTCATGCCGCGCTCGAGCAGGAAGCCGCGCAGCACGCCCCCCTCGTCCTTCGCCCACACCACGCAGACATCGGCGATCGGCGAATTGGTGATCCAGGTCTTCGACCCCGACACCAGATAGCCGCCATCCACCTTCTTCGCCCGCGCCCGCATGGAGGAGGGGTCCGAGCCCGCATCGGGCTCGGTCAGGCCGAAGCAGCCGACGATCTCCCCGCTCCGCAGCCGCGGCAGGAATTTCTGGCGCTGCTCCTCGGAACCGAAGGCGTGGATCGGGTACATTACCAGCGAGGACTGCACCGAGAAGGCCGAGCGGTAGCCGCTGTCCACCCGCTCCACCTCGCGCGCCATCAACCCGTAGGCGACATAGGACACGCCGGCGCAGCCATAGCCTTCCAGGGTGGCGCCGAGGAAGCCCATCTCGCCGAACTCGTTCATGATCGCGCGGTCGAAGCGCTCGTGCCGGTTCGCCTCGAGCACGCGCGGCATCAGCTTCTCCTGGCAGAAGGCGCGGGCGGCATCGCGGATCAGCCGCTCGTCCTCGGTCAGCAGCGCGTCGAGCAGGAGCGGGTCGTCCCAGGCGAAGGCGGTCGGCTTGCGGACGATGTTCATGGCCTGGGCTCCTCCGGCGGCGGGGCAATCTGCCCCCGGCACCCCGCACGGGCAAGCGGCGCGGACATGGACAGCACCGCGCCGCCCCCGCTTAACTGATGGGCGTTCCCCAGGGCCCAAGGCATGCCGCGCGAGATCATCCTGCATATCGGTCTGATGAAGACCGGAACGAGCTCGATCCAGCGGGTGCTGGCCGGCCACCGGGCGGAGCTCGCCGCCCGCGGCATCGCCTATCCGCGCAGCCCCGGCAACGCCAATCACGGCCTGCTGCCGGCCTCCCTGGTGCCCGACCAGATGCGCATCGGCCATGTCAACCCGGCGGTCTGGGAAGGCGTGGCGCCGGAGCGCCGCATCGCCCAGTTCCGCCGCGACTTCGCCCAGGAGATGGCGGCGCTGCCGCCCGCCACCACCCGCATCGTGTTCTCCGCCGAGCAGATGAGCGGCTGGCTGATCGAGGATGCCAGCATCGCGGCGCTGCGCGACCTGCTCGCCCCCCACGCGCAGGGCTTCCGCGTCATCGTCTATCTGCGCCGGCAGGACAGCCTGGCGGCGAGCGCCTACAACCAGAACCTGCGCGTGGGCGGGCTGCAGCCGCCCAGCCTGCGCGGGTCGGCGCCGCCCTTCTACGACTACGCCGCGCTGCTCGAGCGCTGGAGCCGCATCTTCGGCGAGGACGCCGTCGTGCCGCGCATCTTCGAGCGCGCGGCGATGCAGGGCGGCGACGTGGTCGAGGATTTCCTCGCCGTGGCGGGCATCGACCTCGCCGTGGCGCCCGACGATCCGGGCCGCGAATCCAACCAGTCGATCGGCCTCGCCGGCCAGGCGCTGATGCGCGCGGTGGGCGAGGTGGTGGCGCGGGAGGCCGGCGACGGCCCGATCGACGGCCCGGTCTGGCGCCGCTTCGCCCAGACCGTGACCGATGCGGTGCCGGGCAAGGGCTGGCGCCCGCCGCGCGGCGAGGCGGCCGCCTTCCTCGCGCGCTACGCGGACGGCAACGAGGCAGTGCGCCGGCGCTGGTTCGCCGACCGCGCTTCCCTGTTCTCGGCCGACCTCGCCGACCTGCCGGAGACCGAGATCGTGCCCACCCCGGGCGAGATGCTGGACGCCGCCTGCAAGGTGCTGGTGCGCGAATTCCGCGAGGGCGTGCAGCGCGAGGTCGTCGCCCTGCTGCAGCAGGCGCGGCTGCAGCGGCTGCTCGGCGATGCGGCGGCGGCGCGCGCCCTGCTGCTGCGCGCCGTGCAGCGCGACGCCCATCATCTCCAGGCGCGGCTCAAGCTGGTCGAGGTGCTGATCGAGCAGGGCGCGCTCGACCTCGCGCGCGAGCACCTCGGCATCGCCGCCGCCCGCGCGCCGGAGGACGAGGGCGTGCTGCGCTGGTCGCGCCGCCTGCGCAAGGCGACCGAGCTGGCCTGAGGCGGCGCCGGCCGCCGGCCTACGCGGCTTCCGCCTCCGGCGGCGTCTCGCGGCGGCTGCGCGGCAGCGGGATCAGCATGAAGGCGGGCACCGCGTCGCCGAAGCCGAGCACGGCCGGGCCGAGATCGTCCCGCCGGTCGCGGTCCCGCCGCGGCGGCGCGGGATCCTCCCGCCGGGGCGGCTCGTTGCGCGGCGCCTCGCCGCGCGGCTTGGCCTCGCGCCGCTCCGCCTCGCGCCGGTCGGGCGTGTCGCGGCGCTCGGCCTCGTCGCGCCGCGGCGCCGGCTCGCCGCGCCCCGCGCCGCTACGCTCTGCGCCGCTGCGCTCCGCGCTGCTGCGTTCCGCGCCGCTGCGCTCTGCGCTGCTACGCTCCGCGCCGCTCCGCGACCCGCTGCTGCGCCCGCCTCTGTCCGGCTTGCTGCTGCTGCTGCTGCTGCTGCTGCGTCCGCGCCCCCGCTTCGGCGCCACCAGCGCCGCCGCGATCTCCTCGTCCGAGACCGGGTCCAGCCCCGGCACCTGCATGCGCGGGATGCGCGCGCCGGTCAGCTTCTCGATCGCCTCGACATTCCTCGCGTCATCGGGCGTCGCGATGCTGTAGGCGTGGCCCTCGCGCCCGGCGCGGCCGGTGCGGCCGATGCGGTGGACATAGTCCTCGGAATGGAAGGGCACGTCGAAATTGAACACATGCGACAGCCCGCCGATGTCGAGGCCGCGCGCCGCGACGTCCGAGCATACCAGCAGCCGGATGTCGCCTGCCTTGAAGGCGGAGAGGGTGGCGAAGCGCTGCGACTGGTCCATGTCGCCATGCAGCGCGCCGACGCTGAAATGGTGCTTCTTCAGGCTGCGGTAGAGGATGTCGACATCGACCTTGCGGTTGCAGAAGATCAGCGCGTTCTGCACGTCCTCCGAGCGGATCAGCCGCCTCAGCGCCTCGCGCTTGTCATGCTCCTGCACCCAGCAGAGCCCGGTGGTGATGGTGGTCGCCACGGAAGCCGGCCGGGTGACCGTGATCTCCTTGGGGTTGGACAGGAAGGCGTCGGCGAGGCGGCGGATCTCGGGGGCCATGGTGGCGCTGAAGAACAGCGTCTGGCGCATGCGCGGCAGCAGCGAGACGATGCGCTCGACATCGGGGATGAACCCCATGTCCAGCATGCGGTCCGCCTCGTCGATCACCAGCACCTTGCAGTCGGCGAGCAGGATGCGGCCACGGTCGAACAGGTCGAGCAGCCGCCCCGGCGTCGCGATCAGCACGTCGACGCCCTGGTTCAGCACCGCCTTCTGCTCCTCCATGCTCTCGCCGCCGATCAGCAGCGCATGGGTGAGGCTCAGGTGCTTGCCGTATTTCACGAAATTCTCGGCGACCTGCAGCGCGAGCTCGCGCGTCGGCTCGAGGATCAGGCTGCGCGGCATGCGCGCCTTGGCGCGGCCGGAAGCGAGGATGTCGAGCATCGGCAGGGTGAAGCCGGCGGTCTTGCCGGTGCCGGTCTGGGCGCAGCCGAGCACGTCGCGGCCCATCAGCACGACCGGGATGGCCTGCTCCTGGATCGGCGTCGGGGTGCGGTAACCGGCCTCCTCCACCGCGCGGAGGATCGCCTCGGAGAGGCCGAGATCGGCGAAGCGTGCGGACGCCTTCTCCGCGGCCTCCGCGTCCTCGGCCCCCATGTCTTCGGCCCCCGTCTCCTCGGCCCCGGTCTCCTCGGCCCCGGTCTCCTCGGCCCGCATCCCGTCGGCACGAGTCTCCTCGGCCAGCGTGGACGCCGGAATGGGCGAGCTGTCGGGCGCCAGGTCGGTCGTCTCGGTCTCGACCGCCTCGGGGGCGGCCGCGTCGGATAAATCGTTCAAAGTCGGTCGGTTCCTCAGGCCCGGGGAACGGGCAGTCTCGGCATTCCGGGAACGGCCGAGTTCCGCTGCGGGAACCGCGCGTCAGGGCCAGGGACGGCCCCCCATTCCGCGGGCGCCGCCGATATGCGATGGGATGGCGCGGAAATCAAGGTTTTCCGGGCCGCGCACCGCGCATGCGAGCCGCTTCTGTGGCGCTTGGCACACATGGACCGCGCCCGCGGCACCATCCATGACCGCGTGCCGACGCCTCCACATCCAAGGCCCCTGATGACCGCCAAGCCCCGCCTGCTCCTGCTGCCCGGCCTGCTCTGCGACGCGCGGCTGTGGCGCGACCAGGTCGCCGCCCTCGCGCCCGATCACGATTGCATCCTCGCCGACCTGACGCAGGACGAGACCGTCTCCGCGATGGCGGCACGCGCGATCGCCGCGCTCGACGGCGCCTTCGCCCTCGCCGGCCTCTCCATGGGCGGCTATGTCGCGCTCGAGATCATGCGCCAGGCGCCGACGCGCGTGGCACGGCTCGCGCTGCTCGACACCTCGGCGCGGGCGGACACGCCGGAACAGGCGCGCCGCCGCCGCGGCCTGATCGCGCTCAGCCGCAAGGGACAATTCCGCGGCGTCACGCCGCGCCTGCTGCCGGACCTCGTGCACCCGGCCCGTCTCGGCACGCCGGTCGCGGAGACGGTGATGGCGATGGCCGAACGCGTCGGCCGCGACGCCTTCATCCGCCAGCAGATGGCGATCCTGTCGCGCCCGGACTCCCGGCCGGACCTGCCGCGCATCGCGGTGCCGACGCTGGTCGGCGTCGGCCGCGCCGATCGGCTGACACCACCGGTCCTCGCCGAGGAGATCGCCGCGGCGATCCCTGGCGCGCGGCTGGTGTTCTTCGAGGAGAGCGGACATCTGCCGCCGCTCGAGGAACCGGACGCGGTGACGTCGGCGCTGGGGCAGTGGCTGGGCTGGGGGGCGGAGTGAAGAGCGCCGTTCTCAGCCCGACAACGCCGCGTCGCCTGAGAGTGCGGGAGGAGCCAGAGCCCATAAGCCAAAAAAAGGAGGTGGGGGGTCCGGGGGGCGGAGTTCACTCCGCCCCCCGCTTCCACGGCGGCGCGCGCGAGCGTTTCCGATTCCTTCATCGCTTCCGGTCCCTGATGTCGCCGGAAGCCTGCCGCAAAAAGAAAATGGGGCGGAACCCGCGAGGGCTCCGCCCCAAGTTTGTCACCCGGGGGAGAACCGGGTGTGGCGGGGAGGGAGTACCCGCCACCGGGAGAGACAGGGCCACGCAATCTGCCCTGATCACATAATCCGTGAGGCGGATTGCCAGGCGGTTAATGCCCGGCGATCTTTTTCGCCCGCCGCGTCTCGTCGGAGCGGCGGGCCGGCTATGGGAACCCGCATGCTGCCGCTCGCAGGGCTGAGGATCGTCGAACTCGGCCATTACATCGCCGCGCCCTTCGCCACCCGCCTGCTCGCCGATCTCGGCGCCGAGGTCATCAAGGTGGAGCCGCCCGAGGGCGACCCGGTGCGCGGCTGGGGCGCCCGGGTGGACGGCAACCCCGTATGGTTCTCCGTACACGGCCGGAACAAGCTTTCCGTCACGCTGGACCTCAAGAGCGCCGAGGGCCGCGCCAAAGTGACGGCGCTCGCCCGGCGCGCGGACGCGCTGGTCGAGAATTTCCGCCCCGGCTATCTCGAGCGCATCGGCCTCGGCCCGGAGGCGCTCCACCGCGAGAATCCGCGCCTCGTGATCGCCCGCATCTCCGGCTACGGGCAGGACGGGCCCTACCGCGACAAGCCGGCCTTCGGCGCCATCGGCGAGGCGATGGGCGGCCTGAGGCACCTCACCGCCAATCCCGGCCAGACCGAGTTCCCGCCGCCGCGCTGCGGCGTCTCGATCAGCGACGACCTCGCGGGGATGTATGGCGCCCTGGCCCTGGTCTCCGCCTGCTGGGGGCGCGACCGCGCCGGCGCCGAGGGGCGCGGCCGGGTGATCGACGTGGACCTCGTCACCAGCGTGTTCTCGCTGATGGAGGGCATGCTTCCGGAATACGGGCTGTTCGGCAAGGTCCGCCAGCCGGCCGGCGCGGCGATCCCGACCGCGGCGCCGACCAACACCTATCCCTGCGCCGACGGCAGGTGGCTCTGCATCGCCGGCAATTCGGACCTGATCTTCCGCCGGCTGATGAGCGCGATCGGCCGCCCGGAACTCGCCGCCGATCCGCGCTTCGCCGACAATGGCCTCCGCTGCGCGCATGTCGCCGAGCTCGACGGCGCGATCGGCGCCTGGACCCGCACCCTGCGGGCGCGGGAGGCCGAGGCCATCCTGGAGGCGGCCGAGGTCCCCTGCTCGCGCCTCTACGACATGCGCGACTGCGCCGAGGACCCGCATTTCCGCGCCCGCGCCATGGTGATGGAGGTCGCGGACCCGCTGATCGGGCCGATCCTCCACCCCGCCGCCCCGTTCCGCCTGGACGGGGTCGACCCGCGCGACATGGTGCGCTGGACGGGACCCGCGGCAGGGGCGCACAACGACCACGTCTTCGGCGAGCTTCTGGGCGGGAAGGCATCATGACCGCAAGCGTCACCATCAGCGAGGTCGCACCCCGCGACGGGCTGCAATCCATCGCCGGCTTCATCCCGACCGAGCGCAAGATCGCGCTCGTCATGGCGCTGCACGCCGCCGGCCTGCGGCGCATGGAGATCGGCTCCTTCGTCTCGCCGCGCGCCATTCCGCAGATGGCCGACACTGCCGAGGTGCTCGCCGCCGCGAAGCGCCTGACCGGCCTCGAATGCACCGTTCTGGTGCCGAACCGGAAGGGCTTCGACGCCGCGCTCGCCCATGGCGCGCACCGCCTCGGCCTCTTCATGTCGGTCACCGAGGGGCACAACCGCGCCAACCTCAACCGCGGGCGCGAGGAGAGCTTCGCCGACCTCGCCGCGATCGTGCGCGACACGCCGCCCGATGTGGCGCTGCGCTTCAACCTCTCCTGCGTCTTCCACTGCCCCTTCGAGGGCGTGGTGCCGGAGCAGACCGCGCTGCATTGGGCCGAGCGCGCCGCCGCGCTGCATCCCAGCATGGAGATCGCGCTCGCCGACACCACCGGCAACGCCGCGCCGGACCAGGTGAAGCACCTGTTCGAGCGCGCCGTCGCCGCCTGGGGGCCGCGCTTCGCCTTCCACGGCCACGACACCTACGGGATGGGTGTGGCCAATGCCGTCGCGGCCTACGAGGCCGGCTGCCGGGTGATCGATTCCGCCGCCGGCGGCATCGGCGGCTGCCCCTTCGCGCCCGGCGCCACCGGCAATGTCGCGACCGAGGACGTCGCCTGGATGTTCCGCCGCATGGGGGTGTCTACCGGCATCGACTGGCCGCGCCTGCTGGAAGCCGCCGACATGGCGGCCGCCATGCCCGGCGCGCTCCCCGGCGGCAGGCTGCGCAGCGTGCCGGCGGCGCGCCAGGCGGCGTGATGGCGCGGTGGCATCGCGGCCGTCGCCTCTGGCACGCTGCGCGGCGCGCACCCAGATCCCAGGGCAGATCCCAGGCCAAATCCCAGGCCATCGAGCCATGATCCCCATGCTGCGCCGTCTGCCGGTCCTGCTGCTGGCTGTCCTGCTCGCCGCCTGCACCCTCGAGCAGGCCGCCGCCCCGCAAGCCGTCGCCGTCGTGATGCCCGATGGCGGCGGCGGCACCATCGTCACCGACTATGGCGGCGGCCCCACCCCGGTCGCGCGCTACATCCGCCTGCCCGACGGGACACGGGTGGTGGTCGCCTCCGCCCCTGCCGGCGCGCCCGGCAAGACCGCGTCCCCAGGCGCGGCGGTGCCGGCGGCCCAGGGCACGCCGGCGCCCAACCGCCTGGTCGGCTCCGGCTCCGCCTTCGCCGTCACCCGCCGCGGCCTCGCGGTGACCAACGCCCATGTCGTGCAGGGCTGCAACGCCGTGGTGGACGAGACCGGCCAGTCCGTGCGCGTGGTGGCACTCGACCGGCGGCGCGACCTCGCCCTGCTCGATTTCCGCCGCACCATCGCCGCCCCCGTGCGCTTCCGCGACCGCGCCAGCGTCGATCTCGGCGAGAGCGTGCTGGTGTTCGGCTACCCCTACGGCCAGGCGCTCGGCACCGGCATCAACGTGACCAACGGCATCGTCACCGGCCTCGCCGGCCCGGGCGGCGACCACTCGCGCTTCCAGATGAACGCCGCCGTGCAGCCGGGCAACAGCGGCGGACCGGCGGTGGACGAGGTGGGCCAGCTGCTCGGCGTCGCCGTCGGCCGGCTCAACGACATCGCCGTGCTGCGCGCGACCGGCAGCCTGCCGCAAGGCATCAATTTCGCGGTGCGCGCGGAACAGGTGGAACGCTTCCTGCGCGACAACGGCGTGACGCCGGAACGCGGACCAGCCAATGCGGGTTCGGGGCCGCGCGCAGTGTCGGCGGCGGTGGCGCCGGCGGTGTTCCAGGTGCTCTGCCGGGGGTGAGAAGAAAGCACCGGGGAGGGAGTGAACTCCCTCCCCGGACCCCTCCCTCCTTTTTTTGGTGACTTGGCGCCGGTTCGCATCGCGCGCTCGACCACGCGCCGTTGCCGAGTTCGGAACGGAGCGCCATTCCGCACTCGCGGGCCGAGAGCCTGGGAAGCACCCGCGGACCGCTTCCGATGGCATGCGGTGCCCTCACCGCCCCGCCGCCACGAGCAGCGCACAGTCGAGGCTGTCGAGGACGGGAACCGCAACATGCGCCGCCAGGCGGGGCGCGAGGCCGGCGAGGCCGGCGCCGCCGAGGACGATGATTTCCGCGCCTTCGGCGATGGCGTGGCGTGCAGTGTCTGCGAGGGCCGCGATGGCGTTGTCCGGGTCGCGGGCGATCATGTCGCCGGTCGGCGTGATGGCGTGGACACGGACGGTCTCGCGCGTATGGCCGCGCAGCAGCGCGAATTCCTCGAGCATCGGCACCCAGACGGCGCCGCCGGTGAGCAGGGCGATGCGGCGCGCCCGGCGGAACGCGATGCGGAGCGAGGCGTCGGCCATGCCGGTCACCGGGACCGGGCAGGTCTCGCGCGCGGCGTCGAGGCCCGGATCGCCGAAGCAGGCGATGATGGCGGCGTCGAAGCTCGCGGCGTTGGTGGGGCCGATATGCTCGTCCAGCGCCTCCAGCACGGCATGCGCCGCGACCGCGGCGGCGCGCCGCGTCGCGATGTAGGGCGCGCCGAAGCGGGCGGTCGCCGGCACCAGCGCCACCCCATCCAGGCCGAGCCGCGGCAGGGCCTCCGCGGCGCGCCGCGCCAGCAGCGCCGTGATCGCCGGGTCGGTGTTCCCGTTCAGCAGCAACAGCTTCATGCCGGCGCATTGCTGCCGAGGCCTTGGGCATTGGCAAGGGGCAAGGACCACGGCCCCGGACCGGGGCCATGGCACAGGGCTTGCTCGCCATTGTTGGGCTGCGCGGCGCGCTTCGGCTAGCGTGACGGCCGGCTGGCGCGCCTCCTGGGAGACCGCATGTTCTTCTACCTGCTCCGCCGCATCCTCTATGCCGTGCCGATCGCCCTCGCGGTGGGGTTCGTCTGCTTCATGCTGGTGCAGATCGCGCCGGGCGACCCGATCAACGCCATCGTGCCGCCGGACGCGCCGGGCGAGGTGGTGGAGCAGGTGCGCCGCGACTATGGCCTCGACAAGCCGCTGCCCATCCAGTTCGGGCTGTGGCTGCTCAAGGTCGTGCAGGGCGATCTCGGGCGGTCGCTGGCGACCGGGCGGCCGGTGTGGTCGGATCTCTCCACCGCCATCGGCAACACGCTGATGCTCGCCTTCGCCGCGGGGCTGATCGGCTTCACGCTGAGCTGCATCCTGGGCGGGCTCGCCGGCACCTTCCGCGGCACGCTGCTCGATCGCGGCGCGGTGACGCTCGCGGTCGGCGCGGTGTCGGTGCCGCATTACTGGCTCGGCATGGTGCTCGTCGTGATCTTCTCGGTGCAGCTCAACTGGCTGCCGGCGATGGGGGCGGGGCCGGGCGGGAGCTCCGACTGGTCCTGGGACTGGGAGCATGTGCAGCACCTGGTGCTGCCGGCGGTGACGCTGTCGGTCATCCCGATGGGCATCGTGACGCGCACGGTGCGCGGCATCGTCGCCGAGATCATGAATCAGGAATTCGTGGTGGCGCTGCGCGGCAAGGGGCTCACCGCGCGCGGCGTGTTCCTGCATGTGGTGAAGAACGCGGCGCCGAATTCGCTCGCGGTGATGGGGCTGCAGCTCGGCTACCTGATGGGCGGGTCCATCCTGGTGGAGACGGTGTTCTCCTGGCCCGGCACGGGGCTGTTGCTGAACAACGCGATCTTCCAGCGCGACCTGCCGGTGCTGCAGGGGACGATCCTGGTGCTGGCGATGTTCTTCGTCGGGCTGAACCTGCTGGTGGACCTGATCCAGACGGCGCTCGACCCACGGATCCGGAGGGCGTGAGATGAGCAGCGCGACCACGCCCACCGCCGCGGAAGCCGAGCTCGCCGTCCAGGCCAAGCAGGCGCCGGCGCGATCCCAGGGCTACTGGGCCGGCGTGTTCAAGCGCGTGCGGCGCGATCCGGTGACGATCGCGTGCGGCCTGGTCCTGCTCGCCATGCTGCTCGCGATCGTCTTCGCGCCGCTGGTCGCGCCGCACGATCCCTATCAGGGCTCGATGATCCGCCGGCTGCGCGGCATCGGCACGCCGAACTACCTGCTCGGCACCGACGAGCTCGGGCGCGACATGCTGACGCGGCTGCTCTATGGCGGGCGGCTGTCCTGGTTCATGGGCATCGTGCCGGTGTTCCTGGCCTTCATGATCGGCACCTGCCTCGGCGTGCTGGCGGGGTTCGCCGGCGGCCGCGTGAACATGGCGATCATGCGCACGACGGACGTGTTCTACGCCTTTCCCTCGGTGCTGCTGGCGGTCGCGGTGTCCGGCGCGCTGGGGGCGGGGATCCTGAATGCGATCCTTGCGCTGACGCTGGTGTTCGTGCCGCCGATCATCCGCGTGGCCGAGAGCGTGACGACCGGCGTGCGCAACCTGGACTTCGTGGATGCGGCGCGATCTTCCGGCGCCGGCGCCTTCACCATCGTGCGCGTGCACGTGCTGGGCAACGTGCTGGGGCCGATCTTCGTCTATTCGACCAGCCTGATCTCGGTGTGCATGATCCTCGCCTCGGGCCTGTCCTTCCTCGGGCTCGGCACCAGGCCGCCGGAGCCGGAGTGGGGGCTGATGCTGAACACGCTGCGCACGGCGATCTATGTGCAGCCCTGGGTCGCGGTGCTGCCGGGGGCGTGCATCTTCGTGACCTCGATCTGCTTCAACCTGCTGAGCGACGGCCTGCGGCAAGCGATGGACGTCAAGGGCTGAGGCGCCTCCCGCACTCTCAACCGCCGCGCCGTTGTCGGGCCGGGAACGGCGCTCACCACGCTTCCCCGTATCCAAAAAAAGGAGGTGGGGGGTTTGGGGGGCGGAGTTCACTCCGCCCCCCAATCTTCAGCTCCGATAATACCGCCGCGTCCGCCGTTCCGCCTCACGCGCCGCCGCTTCCGGCGTTGCCTGTCCAGACGCGACGGCGGCGCACATCTGCACCAGGATGTATTCCGCGGTCACCGATCCCGAAGCCTGCGTCACCGGTCCCTTGAACCCGTCCCAGAAGCGGAAGTTCATGCCGTCGCGCAGCACCGCGACCTGCGGGTCGGACTGCCACAGCGCGCTTTCGCCATAGGCGTTCAGCGGGTGGGACCAGTAGCCGAGGCAGCCGGTCAGCCAGCGGTCGTACTGCTCGGCTTCCATCATGTAGGTGAGGAACGCCTTGGCGGCGTTGGGAAAGCGCGAGTGCTTGAACACCATGCCGTTGAGGATCAGCACGCGCATCGGCGGCGAGCCGGCGCTGCCGACGGGCCACAGCGCGTGCCTGGTGTCGGCGGCGAGGGCCGCGGTCGCCGGGTCGTTCTTCAGCGCGTAGTAGAGCGAGATGCCGTTGCCGGTCAGGTAGAGCTCGTTCGCCGCGTAGGCGCGGTTGTTGGACACATCGCCCCAGGAAAGCGTGCCGGAGATGAAGGTCGGGTAGAGCTCCTTCAGGTAGTTCAGCGCGGCGATGGTCTCGCGGCTGTTGATGGCGACCTTGCCGCTCTCGTCCACGAGGTAGCCGCCATGGGCCCAGACCAGCCAATTGGCGAAGGCGTTGCCGTCGCCCACCGCGTTGCCGAGGGCGAAGCCCGCGGGCTTGTTCATCTGCCTGAGCTTGCGGCAGAGCTCGAGGAAGCGCGGCAGGTCGCTCGGGATCTCGCCGAAGCCGGCTTCCTGCACCACGGAGCCGCGGTACACGATGGGGCCCGTGGAGCCGCCGATCGGGATGCCGAGCCAGGTGTTGGTGCCGTGGCGCTTGCCGTACTTCTCGGCCTGGAACATCCAACCGCCATACTTGCCGCCGAGATACTCGGCGATGTCGGAGAGCTCGACCAGCTTGTCGGCGTAGATCGCGGGATCCTCGCCCCAGCCGATGACGATGTCGGGGCCGGAACCGGTGTTGGAGGCGACGGCGGTCTGGGCGCGCAGGTCCTCCCAGCTGACGAAATCGACGCGCACCTGCACGCCGGTGCTTTGGGCGAATTTCTGGGCGTTCTCGCGGAAGATCACCTCGTCGGGCTCGACGAAGCGGGCGGGGCGCAGCACGCGCAAGCTGGCGCCGTTCTCGATCGGCAGCCGCGGCGCCTCGGCGGGGCGGGTGGGGATCGCGGCGGCCGCCTCCCGCGCGGCGAGCGCGGCGGCGGCGAGGCCCAGCGCCTGGCGGCGCGTCATCCTGGACATGGCGTTCTTCCCTGAAAGCTATTCGGCGCGGTGCAGGCTGCGGTCGCCGGGGGCCTCTTGTCCAGGGTGCGGACCGCGATGCGGCGCATGCGCCCGCCGCGCCTGCCGCCGCTCCACCGTGGCGAGCAGGGTCTTCTTGAGGTCCTGCAGCTCCTCGTCGCTGCGGTCCTCGAGGTCCATCATGCTGTCGCGCGCGCCCTTGGTGGCGTGGAGCAGCTCGTCGAGCTTGAGCTGGATCGCCTGGGTGTCGCGGTTCTGGGAGTTCTGCAGCAGGAACACCATCAGGAAGGTGACGATGGTGGTGCCGGTGTTGATCACCAGCTGCCAGGTGTCGGAGAAGCCGAAGATCGGCCCGCTCAGCAGCCAGCCGATGATGAGGGCGAGCGCGGCGACGAAGGCGTAGGGCCGCCCGCTCTGCTCGGCGGCCTTGTGCGCGATGCGCGAGAACATGCGGCTCATGGTCCGCCCATTGGCGTGACCGTCGCCGGCATGGTCATCGGCGCGGGCGGGGTGGCCGGGCTTCATGCGCCGCGTCCGGGCAGCGCCGCGGCGGCGGCCGGGCCGGGCGGCCGGTCGCGCGGTGCCGCCGGCTCGGCCATGGCGCCCGGCGCGCTCAGCTCGAACCACAGGCAGGGCTCATCGCGCCCGCGCGCGGGGCACCAGATGCGCCCCTTGCCCATCGGACGCATGCCGAGCGCGCGGGTGATGGCGAGCGAGGGCGCGTTGTCGGCCTGCACCGCGGCGCGGACGCGCGCCACCCGGAGGGCCTGGAAGCCGGCCGCGACGACCGCCGGTGCCGCCTCGCGCATCAGGCCCCGGCGCTGATGCGCCTCGCCCAGCCAGTAGGTGACGAGGGCGGTTTCGGGGTCGCGCGGCGCGTGGGCGATGCTGATCCAGCCGCACACCATGCCGTCGGCCCTGCGCTCGGCCACGAAGGGCAGGCAGCGCCCGTCGCTGGCGGCGTCGCGCAGGCCCTGGATGCGCTCCTCGGCCATCCGCTCGGTGTAGGGGATCGGCCAGCTCGCCAGGCGGGCGCTGATCTGCTCGGTCATCAGCGCGGCGAGGGCGGCGGCATCGCGCGGCTCGACGCAGCGCAGGCGCAGCCGCGCCGTCTCGATGGCCGTGACCGGCGGCATGGTGATCATCATCGTCGCGGCCGCCGCTCCCGTCTCGCCTGGCGTGATGTCGTCCATCATGGCTCAGCCCGGGAGCGCCGCATTGATTTCCATCACCCGCGCGGCGGCGCGCGGCAGCAGGCGGCGGCGGTAGAAATCGGCCGGCGCGGCATAGGCGGGGCGCGCGGCCGCGGCGCGCGCCAGCATCCAGCCGCCGAGCACCCAGCCCGCGGCGTCGAGATAGGCGGCGGCGACCGCCTGCGCCTCGTCGGGGTCGCGCGCCTGGGCGTCGAGCACGCGCCCGGTCGCCGCGGCGAGGCCGGCCGCGGCGGCGGCGAGGCGCGGGTCGGCGGCGCGCGCCTCGGCGAGCACGCCCTGCATCGCCGCGCCGCCGTCGCGGGCGAGCTTGCGGGCGACGAGGTCGATCGCCTGGATGCCGTTGGTGCCCTCGTAGATCGGGGCGATGCGGGAATCACGCAGCACCTGGGCGGCGCCGGTCTCCTCGATGAAGCCCATGCCGCCATGCACCTGGACGCCGAGCGAGGCGGCATCGACGCCGCGATCGGTGCACCAGGCCTTGACGATCGGGGTCAGCAGGGCGAGGCGGGTGGCGGCGTCCGGGTCCTGCAGCAGCTTGGCGCGGTCGGCGGCGGCGGCGGCCTCGAGCAGCAGCAGGCGGCCGGCGAGGGTGGTGGCGCGGATCTCGGCCAGCATGCGCGCGACATCGGGGTGGTCCGCGATGACCCGGCCGCCCTGCTCGCGCTGCGCGGCATAGGCTTCGGCCAGCCGCAGCGCCTGGGCGCCATGCGCCACGCCCTGCGTGCCGACCGCGAGCCGGGCGTTGTTCATCATCGCGAACATCGCCTGCAGGCCGCGATGCGGCTCGCCGATCAGCTCGGCCTCGGCGCCCTCGAACAGCATGACGCAGGTGGGCGAGCCATGGATGCCGAGCTTGTGCTCGATGCCGCCGCAGCGGAGCGCGTTGCGGCCGCCATCCGCGCGCAGCTTGCGGGCGGCGAAGAGCGAGATGCCCCGGCTGCCCGGCGGAGCATCCGGCAGGCGCGCGAGGACGAGATAGAGGATGTCGGGCGCGCAGTCGTGCTCGCCCCAGGTGATGAAGATCTTCTGGCCGTGCAGTGCGTAGCGGCCGTCGCCGAGCGGCTCGGCGCGGGTGCGGAGCAGGCCGAGATCGGAGCCCGCCTGCGGCTCGGTGAGGCACATCGCGCCGGTCCATTCGCCGCGGATCATCGGCGGGATGAAGCGCGCCGCCTGCTCCGGCGTGGCGTGATGGGCCAGCAGCTCCATCGCGCCGGTGGTGAGCACCGGGCCGAGCATGAAGGCGGTGTCGGCGCCGGTCATCAGCTCGAGCACCGCATACCAGAGGGAGAGCGGCAGGCCCTGGCCGCCATGCTCCGCCGGCGCGGCGAGGCCCTGCCAGCCGGCCTCGTTCCACTGCGCGTAGAGCGCGGGGTAGTGCGCGGGGGTGGTGACCACGCCGTTGGCGTAGCGCGCGCCCTCGCGGTCGGCGGCGCGGGCGCCGGGCTGCATGGCCTCGCGGGCGAAGCGGTCGGCCTCGGCGACGATCTGGGCGATGTCGTCCTCGGCGAGCGGCGCGCCGGTCTCGCGCGCGATCTCGGGCAGGCCGACCAGGGAGAGGCCGAAGGCGAGGTCCTCGGCAGGGGTGGTGGTCATGCGGCCTTCTCCAACGCGGCGAGCAGGGCGGAGGGAGACCGCGGCGCGCCGGCGGCCGCGGCGCCGGCGAGGTCCTCGGCACGGGTGGCGGTCATGCGGCCTTCTCCAGCGCGGCGAGCAGGGCAGGGGGCGGGGGGGCCTCGCCGGCGGCCCAGGCGGGGAGCGCGGCGGCCGCTTCGCGATCGCCGGCGGCGCGCGCCAGGGCAAGGCCGAGCAGCGGGCCGAACTTGAAGCCGTGCCCGGAAAAGCCCGACATCACGAAGGCCCGCGGGCCAAGCGGTTCCACGACGAAGCGTTCCCTCTCCTCCACATCGTAATAGCACGCCCGCGCCGCGAGAATGCGATAGGCGTCCGCCTCCACCAGGCGGCGCCGGGCCAGGGCGACGATGGCGGCGGCCTCCTGCGCGGCGACGTCGCGCGGGTCCCGCTCGGCATCGCCCGCCAGCGAGAAGCGGTGATCGCCGATCTTGAGCGGCGTGCCGGCGACCGGCGGCACCGCATAGAAGCCACCCTCCTCCGAGAGGTCGAGGATCACCGGCGCGCCCTCCCAGGCCCGCTGCCAGCGCGGCGGCGGCTCCAGCAGCACCAGGATCTGGCGCGAGGCGGTGACGCGCGGGGCGAGGCCGGGCACCAGCAGCGGCGCCCAGGGGCCGGCCGCGACGACGAGCAGATCGGCCCGGTGCTCGGCGCCATCGGCGAGCCGCAGCAGGGCACGCTCGGGATCCACCGCGACGGCACGGCCGAGCGCGATCTCCACGCCGCGCCGGTTGAGATGCACCGCCAGCGTGGCGACGATGCGCTCGGCCAGCAGCACGCCACCCCGCGCCATGTGGAAGGCGGCGCCGATGCCGGCCGGGCTGAGCATGGGCCAGCGCTCGGCAAGGCCCGCCGCATCGAGATCCTCCACCGCATGGCCATCCGCATCGAGGGCCGTGCGGCTGTCGGCAAGCCAGCCCGGACCAGCGCCGCCATAGGCAAGCACCCCAGTCGGGTGATGGAAGCGCTCGCCGAGATCACGCCACACCGCCTCCCACGCGACATAGGCGTGGTCCACCATCCGCATGTAGCCGGCCTGGGCGCCATAAGCGTGCCGGATGACCCGGTGATGATCGACCGAAGCGCCCCGCGGATTGGGGATGGGATCCTGCTCGACGACCCGCACCGCCCAGCCGGCCCGGGCCAAGGCCCAGGCGGCGGAAAGACCCATGACGCCGGCGCCGAGGACGAGCGCTGTCGGGACAGATGCCATGGGCGCGAGCATGAGGCCGGGCGCGCGTTGCGGGTAGGGGAAGAAGAACTGGGGAAGGGAGATGAACTCCCTTCCCCAGACCCCATCCCTCCTTTTTTTGGATACTTGGCGCGAGTGGGGAGGGCAGTCGGGGAGACGAGGCGCCGCCGGGTGGAGAAGGGGGCGCGGTGCGGGTTGGCCGTAGCGGGAAGCGGGGCGAGTACGGGCAGGCCGCAGCAGGATAGCGGGGCGAAGCCCGTCGGCCGCGGCGGGGAGAAAGGGCCGAAGGCGTTGGACTTTGGCGCCGTGGAGGAGCGCCGGCGACGATGTTGCGGGTACGGGTTGGCCGTAGGGGCGGGCAGCGGGGGCGGGACGGGGAAGAGCCACCAGGAAAGGTCGGAATTGCTGGGGTTTCCGGGGCTCGATCGGGCGATGGATGCGGGACGGGATACGGGGCGCCCGTACCAGGATCGCGGGCCGATTTCGGACAAAAGGCGAGGAAGCGAAGGGCGCGTGGGGAAGCGGAAGGCCGCGCGCCGGGGTCAGGGCCGCCCGCCTGGGGCGGGAGGACCGGGATGCGGGCCGGTCGGCAGGGGGAAATGACAGGGCATGATGAGAACATAGAGGGAACAAGGGCGGCGGGGCAAGCGCCGCGTGGGGGCGGCCTCAGGCGGGGTCGAGGCGGAGGGCGCCAGCGAGGGACTCGCCGGGGGCGAGGCTGCGCATGGCGCCATGCGGGGCGAAGTCCGGGCGGTTGATCACGTCGGGGACGTGGCTGACCGGCTCGACGCAGAGCACCGGGCGGGCGGGCGGCGCATAGACCTGCAGGTTGGCCGCCCAGGCGCCCTCGGCCAGGAGGCGCAGCGCGAGCTCCGGCCAGCGCAGCAGCGCCGCGCCGTCCCAGCCGGCGAAATGGGTGTCGAGGCCGAGCAGCGCGTCCTCGCCGCCGTCGAAGCCCGGGCTCGGTTCCGCCGCGACGGGGTAGGCGCGCGCATCGTGGCGGAAGCGGGCGGCGGCGCGGAAGGCGAGATGCGTGCCGGGGCGGCGCGGGAACCAGGGATGCCAGCCGAGGCCGAAGGGCATCGGCGCCGGGCCGGTGTTGGTGACGGCGAGGGCGATGTGGAGCGCGCTATCGAGGGCGAGCTCGAGCCGTGCCTCGTAGGCGTAGGGGCCGATCGCCAGGCGCTGGACCAGCACGGCGCGGTCGGGATGGGATTCCAGGACCTCCCACGGATGGTCGCGCGAGAGGCCGTGGATGGCGGCGTCGTCCTCCGGCTTGTTAATGGGGAAGCGGGCGATGTCGCCGAGGCGGCCGTGCTCCAGGCGGTTGGTCCAGGGGAGCATCCAGAAGGCGCCCCAGGGGCCGGCGCCGGGGCGCTCGCCGGGCGGCACCGGGACCAGCAGGTCGGTGCCGCGGCAGCGGAGATACGCGAGGCCGGCGCCGGAGCCGGGCAGGAGAAGCAGGTCCCAGTCGCCGGCGGTGAGATGGAGCGGTGGCGTCACCCTCGGTCGCCTCGGTTGTCGGAGCTGGCAGTCGAATACTCAGGCGTTGGCCACTGGGGAAGGAGTTCGCGTCGCGGCAGTGCCCGGAAAATGTGCCGAGCGCCGTTCTCCACCGGACAACGGCGTGGCGGTTCTGCGTGCGGCGGCCACGCGGTGCCAAGTCATCAAAAAAAGGAGGGATGGGGTCTGGGGAAGGGAGTTCACTCCCTTCCCCAGCTCTTCAGCTCTTCATCGCCCCGGTTGCCATGCTCGCGAAGACGCCGTCGCGGCGGACCAGCGCGTGGAACAGCGCCGCGGCGAGGTGGGCGAGGATGGTCGCGAAGAAGAGGTAGGCGAGCCAGCGATGGGCGGTGCGGAGGATCGTGTAGAGCGTCGGGTCGGGCGGCAGGAGCGGGGGCAGGTGGAGCCAGGGCGCGAGCGCGATCGGGTAGCCGCCGGCGGAGAGCATGGACCAGCCGATGAGGGGCATGGCGAGCATCAGCGCGTAGAGCAGGAGGTGGGAGGCGTGGGCGGCGGCGCGCATGGGCCAGGGGAGGTCGGCGGGGAGCGAGGGGGCGCCGTGGCGCAGGCGCAGCGCGGCGCGGAGCAGGACGAGCAGCAGGATGGCGATGCCGAGCGGCTTGTGGATCGAGACCAGCAGCGTGTAGCGGGGTGCGACGGTGGTCACCATGCCGGCGCCGATGAAGAGCATGGCGAGGATCATCGCCGCCATCAGCCAGTGCAGGGTGCGTTGGGGCAGGGTGAAGCGCGCGGTCATGGGCGGCGCTCCGCGCGTGCGGTCTCGGCGATGCGGCGGTCGAAGGAGTTGATGTAGGCGGCGGAGCGGGCGGGGAGCAGCGGGTCGTCGGAGGCTTCGATGCCCGCAGGGAGGATCAGCGGGTCGTAGTTGATGTCGCGGCAGGGGCCGGTGGCTTCGTCCTGGGCGGCGCGGAGGGTGAGGGTGCCGGCGTCGATGCGTTCGCGGTCCTCGGGCCAGGCTTTGGTGGCGTCGTTGGTGGGGTCGGTGGGGGCGGCGAGGGTGATGACGAGGCGCCAGCGGAGCGGGGCTTGTGCCAGGCGCTGGGTGAGGTCCTGGGCGAGGGCGTCGGGGGCGAGGTCGCTCGGGGCGGCGAGGGGGGCGGTGGCGGCGGGGTCCACGGGCTCCATGGACCAGCGGACGGGGTGGCGGGTGCCGGCGGCGTCGACGAGGCGGAAGGCGTTGAGGGCGTAGTAGCGGAGGCCGGCGTAGCTGGCGGTCCAGGGGGCGGTGCGGGCCCATTGCAGGAAGGGCGCGGCTTCGGGGTGGTTGGCGACGAAGCGCGGCATGGCGGCGGGGTCGGGGCGGCCGGTGGCGGGGTCGGGGCGCGCGGCGAGCGTGAGCTCGTAGAAGGCCTGCGGGTCGGCGACGACGAAGACGGGGGAGTTGTTCATGCCGGTGCGCCATTCCTGGCCGCCGGGGGCGGTGATGCGCAGCGCCATGCTGCGGACGCGGCCGGTGGCGTCGGGGGCGGCGGGGTTGCCGGTGGCGATGGCGAAGCGGCCGGTGACGGGGTAGCGGCCGGGGGCGAGCATGGGGGCGGTGGTGAGGCGGGCGGCGGCGCCGTTGGCTTCGAATTCGCCGGTGACGCAGATGCCCTTGGCGTGGTTGCGGCGGTGGCCGGTGGGTTCGCCGCCGCGCTGGCTCAGGGCGTCGACGATGCGGGCGGGGGTGAGGCGGTCGGGGCTGAGCCAGCCGGCGGTGTAGGCGAAGGCGGCGGCGGCGGTGCCGGTGGTCAGGGCGATGGCGAGCAGCGGCAGGATGGGGCTGCGCATGGGGTGTTCCCTGGTCGTCGTGCGGGAGCAGCTACGGCGTGGCTGGAGATGCGCAAGCGGTGCGGGGCGAATGTCGCGGTGGTGCCGCGCGCATGTAACCAGGCGCGGCGCTGGAGCGAAAGGCGCCGCTCCGCACTCTCGGGTGTCGCGCGGCTGCGGGGTAGAGGGCTGCGCTGGCTGCGCTTCCCAAGTGCCAAAAAAAGGAGGTGGGGGGTCTGGGGGGCGGAGTTCATCTCCGCCCCCCAGTCTTACTCTTCGATTGCGAATTGATCCCGCGGGCTCGGGGTCGGGCGGGAGTATTCGAGCGCCGTGTAGCTGCCGCCCTGGTAGCGTTCGGTGATCGGGTCGGCGCGGATGTGCTCGACTTCGGCGCGGTAGGGTTCGGCGCTGTCCTGCGGTTGCCAGCCGATGCGGTCGCGGTGGTCCTTGCCCCAGAAGGTCTGGGGGTTGTTCGACGCCGCCCAGATCACCGCGTGGCCGCTGCGCTCGGCGAGGACGCAGCGTTCGGCGAGGCGGGTGAGGTCGGCGTAGGAGAGCCAGGTGGAGAGCATGCGGTTGTCGATCGGCTTGGGGAAGCAGGAGCCGATGCGGAGGTTGACGTTCTCGACGCCGTGCTTGTCCCAGTAGAGGCGGCCCATGAGCTCGCCATAGGCTTTGGACAGTCCGTAGTAGCTGTCGGGGCGGAAGGCGCAGTCGATGTCGAGCTTCGCCTCGTTGCCGCGGGGGCGTTCGTGGAAGCCGATGGAATGGTTGGAGGAGGCGAAGATGACGCGGGCCTTCTCGCGGCGGGCGGCTTCGTAGATGTGGTAGAGGCCGCGGAGGTTGGGGCCGAGGACGGTTTCGAAGGGATGCTCGGTGCTGATGCCGCCGAAGTGGAGGATGGCGCCGCAGCCTTCGGCCTGACGGACGATGGGGAGGGCCTCGTCGAGGTCGGCGCGGGTGAAGGTGGCGCGTGGCGGGAGCGGGTCGGGGAAGGGCGCGATGTCGGTGAGGCGGAGCGTCCAGCCGAGGTCGGAGAGGCCCTTGGCGAGCACGCGGCCGAGCGCGCCGGAGGCGCCGGTGAGGAGGACGGGCTTGGTGGGGATGGTCATGCGGCGTTGTCCTAGTGGAAGAGGCGCGGCAGCCAGAGCGACAGGGCGGGGATGTAGGTGACCAGCATCAGCACCACGACCATGCAGATGTAGAAGGGCGCGCTGGTCTTGGTGGCGTCCCACATCGAGACCTTGCCGACGGCGCAGGCGACGAAGAGCACCGGGCCGACCGGCGGCGTGATGGTGCCGATGCCGAGGTTGACGATCAGCAGGATGCCGAACTGCACCGGGTCCATGCCGAGCGCCTTGACCACGGGCAGGAAGATCGGCGTGCCGATCATGATCATCGGCGCCATGTCCATGAAGGTGCCGAGCAGCAGCAGCAGGATGTTGATGATGAGGAGGGTGAGCAACGGGTCCTCGGTGATGCCGCGCATCAGGGCGACGGTCTGGGCGGGGACCTGGAGGAGGGCCATGAGCCAGCCGAAGGCGGAGGCGGTGCCGATGATGAGCATCACCATGCCGGTGGTGCGGGCGGCGCCGCCGACGGCCTCGCGGAAGCCGTGCCAGCTCATGCTGCGGTAGACGAGGATGGTGACGAGGAGGGCGTAGAGGACGGCGATGCAGGCGCTCTCGGTGGCGGTGAAGACGCCGCTGCGGACGCCGGCGAAGATGATGACGATCAGCATGAGGCCGGGGATGGCGGCGGCGATCAGGCGGATCAGGGTGGCCCAGCCGGGGAAGGTCTCGCGCGGGTAGCCGCGGCGGATGGCGACGAGCCAGGCGGTGATCATCATCGCGACCATCATGACGAGGCCGGGGACGATGCCCGCGGTGAAGAGGTCCGCCACGCTGATCGCGCCGCCGGCGGCGATGACGTAGAGGATCATGTTGTGCGAGGGCGGGATGAGGAGGTCGATGAGGGCGGCGTTGGCGGTGACGTTGACCGCATAGTCGGGGTCGTAGCCGCGGCGCTCCATCTGCGGGATCATGACGCCGCCGACGGCGGAGGCGTCGGCGACGGCGGAGCCGGAGACGCCGCCGAACAGGGTGGCGGCGACGATGTTCACCTGGCCGAGGCCGCCGCGCAGATGGCCGACCATGGCGGCGGCGAGGGCGACCAGGCGGTCGGCGATCTGGCCGCGCATCATGAGGTCGCCGGCGAAGATGAAGAACGGGATCGCCAGCATGGAGAACACGTTCATGCCGGAGGCGAGCTGCTGGAAGACGACTTCCGGCGGCAGGTCCATGTAGAGGACGGTGGCGAGCGCCGCGGCGCCGAGGCAGAAGGCGACCGGCACGCCGATCAGCATCAGCAGCGTGAAGCTGCCGAGCAGGATGGTGAGTTCCATGGGTTCTCCCGTGGCCGCGGCGAGGGTCAGGCGTCGGTGAGAATGGTGTGTTCCGGCATGCCTTCGGGGGCGTGTCCGGTGACGAGATGGGCGACGAGGCGTTCGAGGCCGAACAGCATGATGAGGAGGCCGCCCAGGGTGTGGGGGAGGTATTCCACCGTGCCGGGGAGGCCGAGCGTTGGGAGCGTCGCGTTCCAGACGACGAGGGCGAGGTCGCCGGCGTAGTAGAACATCGCCGCGCCGAAGACGGTGACGACGAGGTCGGAGACGATGCTGAAGGCGCGCGCGACGGGGGCGGGGAGGATGCCGCGCAGCGTGTCGAAGCCCATGTGGAAGCCTTCGCGCACGCCGACGGCGGCGGCGCCGAGGATGACCCAGCCGAGCAGGATCAGGGCGGAGGCCTCGGCCCAGGCGGGGGTGTCGTTCAGCACGAAGCGGCCATAGACGCCCCAGGCGACGACGAAGACCATGGCGACGAGGGCGACGCCGGCGACCGCCATCGCCGCATTGGCGGCGATGGCGAGGATGCGGGTGAGGAGCTGCGAGGCGCGTTGCACGCGATCAGGCGTCCTTGATGCGGTCGACGAGCGAGCGGAGGCGGGCGTCGCGGACGAACTGGTCGTAGACGGGCTGGACGAGGCGGGCGAAGGCGGGCTTGTCGGCCTCGTAGACCGTGGAGCCGCCGGCTTCGACCTGGCGGCGGGCGTCGATCTCCATCGCGACCCATTTCTGGCGCATGACGGGGACGCTCTCGCGCGCGCATTGGCGGATGAGCTCCTGGTCGGCGCGCTGGAGACGGTCGAAGCTGCGCTTGCTGAAGGCGAGGATTTCCGGGGTGAGGGAGTGCTCGGTGAGGACGTAGTGCTTGGCCACCTCGAAGTGGCGGGCGGTGAGGTAGGAGGGGAAGTTGTTTTCCGCGCCGTCCACGACGCCGGTTTGCAGCGCGGAGTAGACCTCGCCGTAGGGCAGGGGTGTGGCGTTGGCGCCGAAGGCGCGCATCATGGCGACCCACATGTCGGATTGCTGGACGCGGATCTTCTGGCCGCGGAGGTCGTCCGGCGTGCGGGCGGGGCGGGCGCGGGTGTAGAAGCTGCGCGCGCCGGCATCGTAGTAGCAGAGGGCGACGAGGCCGTGGGGGAGGCAGGCGCGGCCGATCTCGTCGCCGATCGGGCCATCCATCACGCGCTGCATGTGGGCGGTGTCGCGGAACAGGAAGGGCAGGCCGGCGACCAGGGTCTCGGGGACCAGGTTGTTGAGCGGCGCGGTGTTGACGCGCGTCATGTCGATGACGCCGAGGCGGGTCTGCTCGAGGCTGTCCTTCTCGTCGCCGAGCTGGCGGGAGTGGAAGATCTGGATGCGGAGGCGGCCGCTGCTGCGCTCGGTGAGGAGGCGGCCCATCTCCTTGACGCCCTCGATGGTGGGGTAGCCATCGGGGTGGACATCGGCGGAGCGGAAGGTGGTGCCCTGGGCGGCGACGGGGTCGGCGAGCCAGGGGGTGGCGAGCGGGGCGAGGGCAGCGGCGCGCAGCAAGGTGCGGCGCGAGGGTGCGGGGTGGTGCATGGACGCCTCCGAGCTGGCCGGTTCGCCCGGCCTTGGTGAACTGCAATAGCAGATGGCAGTTTGACGCAGGCTTCGGCGTTTAGTCAACGGCGGCATCGGGGAGGGGCGATGCGCGGTTTCGCCCGGCGCCCGCCGTTACTTCCCCAGGGCCTTGCGCAGCAGGCCGCTCACGCGGGACTGCCAGCCGGGGCCGCTGGCCCGCAACGTCGCCACCACATCCGGATCCAGGCGCATCGTCACCAGCACCTTGCGGGGTGCCTTCTGGGCGCCGCGCGTGCGGCGCCGGTGCTCGGCGACCAGTTCCGGCACCATTTCGCGGGCCGGCCGCATGCGGGCGAGCTGCTCGTCGGTCAGCGCGGGATTGTCGGGATCGGCGGCGATGCCGCGCTGTATCTCCGCCTCTTCCTCATCGGTCGGAATCCTGACTTTCGGCATATCTCCGTGCCTCCTTCTGACTCGAGCGCCGCAGGCTGATCACGCGGACCGCGCGGCGCTCGATCGTGAAGACCAGGGTGTGCGGCCGATCGCCGATCAGGCCCAGCGCGGTCAGCCGCACCTCGCCATAGTCGAGGCGCGTGTCGGCGATGACCTGCGCGGTCTGCCAGTCGAAGCCCTCCAAAGCCGTGAAGGCGACGCCGTGCTTGGCCAGGTTCGCGGCGGCCTTGGCGGGGTCCCAATCGAGCGGCACGGACGGATTGTAAATACAATCCGCCTGGGCGCAAGCTTTTTCGTAAATACATTCCGAGGGGGCGAGCGTGAGCGCCGTTCTCGGCCTGACAACGGTGTGGCGGTTCAGAGTGCGGGAGCCGCTCAGTGCCAAGTCGCAAAAAAAGGAGGTGGGGGTTTGGGGAGGAGTTCATCTCCTCCCCCAAGCTTTCTTACTCGGCGGCCTTCGGCAGTGCGCCCCATGTGTTGAGGAGATTCTGCAGGCGCGTCGCGGAGTCGGGTGCCAGAGGCCAGCAGGCTGGCGGGCGCGCGGGGCCGAGGTCGAGGCCGGTCATCGCGAGGGCGGCCTTCACCACCGACACGTTCGCGCCGTTCTGCTCTTCCGCGCGCAGCGCCTCGAATTCGCCGATGGCGGCGATCTCTGCGTTGGCGGCGGCGAAGTCGCGGGCGCGAAGCGCGCGGAGGATGGCGACGGAGCGCTCGGGGGCGATGTTGATGAGGCCCGAGGTGAAGCCTTGCGCGCCGAGCGCGGTCATCGGCGGGGCCCAGGGTTCGGCGAGGCCGCAGATGAAGGAGACCTCGCCGGCGCGGCGGATGGCGTGGGCGAGGGTCATCATGTTCGGCGTCGCCCATTTGACGGCGACGACGCCTTTGATGCGGCAGAGGGTCTCGATGGCAGGGAGGCCGATGGCGTCGTTGCGGAGGTAGAGGATGACGGGCAGGCCGGCGGCGTCGGCGATGCGGCGGATGTAGTCGGCGATGCCGCGCGGCGCGACGAAGGGATCGGGCGGCTGGTGGATCATGATGGCGTCGGCGCCATCGGATCTGGCGCGGGCGGCGAGGCGGGTGGCTTCGATGACGCTGCGGCCGATGCCGGCGATGATTTTCGTGCGGCCGGCGATCAGGCCAGGGATTTCGGCCTGCATGCGCTCGGCTTCGGCGAAGGCGAGGCCGTAGAATTCGCCGGTGTTGCCGTTGATGGTGAGCGCGTCGACGCCCGCCGCGGCGCAGCGCGCGATGATGGGGGCGAGGCGCTGCGGGGCGATCTGGTCCGATGAGTCGAAGGGCGTGACGAGGATGCCGGAGATGCCGGAGAGGGCATTCCGGAGCGTCGCGAGAGTCATGGGCATTTCCTGGCAGGCTTGGAGGTGGCGAGGCCGCCGGCGCGCAGCGAGCGCAGGATGTGCGCGCGCATGCGGGATTCCGCGAGGTCGGGGTCGCGGCGGCGAAGGGCGGCGAGGATGGCGGCGTGCTCGCCGAGCGCGGTGGCGGGTTCGGTTTGCGTGCTGCGCAGCGCGCGCAGCCGGCCGAAATGGTCGTAGGCGCGGAGTGCGGCGAGGGAGCGGATCAGGAAGACGTTGCCGGTGGCGGCGTGGAGCAGGGCGTGGAAGCGTTCGTTGGCCTCGGCGAGGGCGGGGATGTCGGCGGCCTCGGTCGCCTGGCGCATGGTCTCGAGTTGGGCGGCGAGGGCTTCGAGATCGGATTCTTGAGCGGCGGTGGCGGCCAGCGCGGCGGCGGCGCCTTCGAGGGCGGCGCGGATGCGGTTCATCTCGGCCAGGCGCTCGGGGCCGAATTCGGCGACCACGGTGCCGCGGCGGGGCAGGGTGATGACCATGCCGTCGGTCTCGAGGCGGCGCAGCGCCTCGCGGACGGGCTGGGCGGAGATGCCCAGCGCGGTGGCGAGCGAGCGTTCGGAGACGCGGCTGCCGGGGGGGAGGGTGCCGTTGGCGATGGCGTCGCGCAGGCGGCGATAGGCGCGCTCGGCCAGCGACATGGTGTCGGCGGGGTCGAGCTTCTCGACCTGCGGCACGGCCTGGGACATGGAACTGCTATAGCAGATGGCAGAGCGCGGCGGGAAGGGCCGTTGTCAGGCAAGGGGGCGTCGGGCCAGCATCGGGGCGACCTGGAGGGATGCGCATGCGCACGATCGCAGAGGCCGCCGCCGCATTGGCCGCGGGACGGGTGACGGCGGTTTCGCTGGTGGAAGAGGCGCTGGCGCGCATCGCCGATCCTGCCGGCGAGGGGGCGCGGGCCTTCGTCACGGTGCATGCGGAGAGCGCGCGCAGGAGTGCGGCGGCGATGGACGCGCTGCGCGCGGCGGGGCGGGCGCCGAGCCCCTGGGCTGGCGTGCCGATCAGCATCAAGGACCTGTACGACGAGGCGGGGCTCACGACCAAGGCGGGGTCGGTGGTGCTGCAGGGCGCGCCGGCGGCGAAGGCGACGGCGCCTTCGGTGCAGCGGCTGATCCGCGCGGGGATGGTGATCCTCGGGCGGACCAACATGACGGAGTTCGCGTTCTCTGGCCTTGGCGTGAACCCGCATCACGGGACGCCGAAGAGCCCATGGGACCGGGCGACGGGGCGGATCCCGGGCGGTTCGTCCTCGGGCGCCGGCGTGGCGGTGGCGGAGGGGATGGGGTTCGCGGCGCTGGGGACGGATACGGGAGGCTCGTGCCGGATCCCGGCGGCGCTGTGCGGGGTGGTGGGGTGGAAGCCGACCGCTTCGCGGGTGCCGATCACGGGCATCCTGCCGCTGGCGCCCTCGCTCGATTCGGCGGGGCCGCTGGCGCGGAGCGTCGCGGACTGCGCGCTGGTGGACGCGCTGATGGCGGGCGAGGAGCTGCCTGCGCCGGTGGCGAAGCTGCCGGTGAACGGGATGCGGCTGGGGCTGCCGCGCGGGACCTATCTGACCGACGGCATGGACGCGACGGTGGGCGCGGTGTTCGGGCGCGTGGTATCGCGGCTCGCCTTGGCCGGCGCGAAGGTGGAGGAGTTCGACCTGCCGGAGCTCGCGCATATCCCCGCGGCGAACAGCACCGGCGGCTTCGCGACGAGCGAGGCGTGGGAATGGCACCGGCGGCTGATCGCCGAGCAGCGCGAGCGCTACGACCCGCGCATCGTCGCGCGCATCCAGCGCGGCGAGCGGATGAGTGCCGCGGACTATATCGAGCTGGTGAAGGCGCGGGCGCGGATTATCGCAGGCGTAGCGCCGCGCACGGCGCGCTTCGACGCGGTGATCTGTCCGACCGTGCCGCTGGTGCCGCCGCGATTCGCGGACGTGGAGGCGGAGGAGGCGTACAACCGGATCAACCTGCTGCTGCTGCGCAACCCGAGCATGGCGAATTTCCTCGATCGCTGCGCGATCAGCCTGCCGTGCCACGAAGCCGGCCAGGCGCCGGTGGGGCTGATGCTGATGGGCGAGCGGATGGGCGACGCCAAGCTGTTCGCGGTGGCCGCCTGCGTGGAAGCGGCGCTGGCGGGGTGAGCTCGGCCGCTGCTTTCGGGCGTTTGCGCGACGGGTTGGCTTGGCCGGTGGCTGTTGGTGCGGAGAGCTTCACGGAACTGCTGCGCGAAGGCGGCGTGCGGGTGGAGCGGATCGTCTCGCGTTCCGCCGCGACGCCGGAGGGCGAATGGTACGAGCAGGACTGGGCGGAGTTCGTGCTGGTTTTGTGGGCGGGACTGGGCCTCTAAGTCAAGACTTGACATGACGTTACGATATAGGTATGAGTGATCTATGCAAGTCAGTGAGGGGTGCGCATGCTCTGGGTTGTTGCCTTCTTTGGAGCCGCTGCTGGGATCGGTATTCTAACCCGTGGCCTGATCGCTTTGCGGCGTCATAATCTCGTCAGGCTGCCTGGGATCGCTTGGGCCATTGTAGCAATTTGCACTGGGTTCGTGGCAATCACGAGCGGCGCCGCCGTTTACCAGCGTAGTCCTGCTGGTACGCTCCTCGCCTTCGGCGGCGCGATCCTCCTTGGAGTAGTTTTTGGTCTATGTTGGGGGCGCGCTGCTCGCATTCTTACCGCGAACAGCTGGACAGACCGAATGCGCGCTGCTTTCGAGATCGACACTCGGATAGTGTGGATAGTCCTCTCGATCTTATTAGCACTGGCTGCAACCTGGTATTTTGCAGTTTTGGCTGGAGAGGAGCAGCGCGCCAACACTGCAAATGGCTTTTGGTTTGCTTTCTATACGTCCTGGACGGCGGGTCTCGTATTTTGGGCAATCGTTGGTGTAATTGGTACCGTGGTTGCCCTTGCGCGGCCAGAGGATGAAATCTTCGATCGACGCATCAGCATTCTGTTCGGCGGACGGAGGCGTGCTGTTGTGCGCTACCTGGGCCAACGCATTAGAGCGCTCGGATATTGGGCGCCAGAAGCGAGTAGGCGGATCACCGTAGAAGAATGGGATCCAGGAATCCAGGCCTATAAAATGCGGACGGATCTGGAGACGACAATTCAGAATTTGCTACACGACGAGAACGCACGAGAGGATGCGACAATCAGACTCCGCGGCGACCCCTTGGGAGGGCCGGTGCCGCATTTCGGGCAGCTCTTGTCGGTTACGGTCGACGGTCAGAGCAAATTACCTGGTCCGCTAGCTATTCCGCCACATCCGGGAGCGTTAGAACACCCTTTTCTCGTGGACATTCCGCCTGGTAAATCGGTCCGCGTTGTCATGGCGTGGTGGTTCTGGGCATCCATCTCTGAGGAACATAGCTTTGCCGTTGCGCGTTTTACTGAGCGCATGCGTCCCTCTATCACGTACCGGGCGAATACGCCTGGTCAGAGTCCGCAACTCTCATACAGCACGCGCACCGCTTCGGCTCCGGCCAGCCTGTCCGGAACGGGCACCCCGCCCGTGACTGTCCCGCTCAGGTATGATACGACGGTACAGCTGCCGGAAGTAGTTGACTTGGAGCCGCGTGAGGATGCATTTTTATTTCGTTTATCAGCTCCCATGTAGGATGGCCGAGGAGGCCGAAATGTGCGAAATCAAAGAGTTTGGACCGTAAGCAGGGGGCCGCAAGGCCCCCTGCCCTAATTTGGGCTTCGCGCGCGGCGGTAGTGTAGCCCGTTACGTTCGCTCAGAATCGTGGCCGCAGTTCGGAGCGTCGGACTCAGCGGCGCGCTTGGGCAGCGGAATTCCCGTCAGCGTCTGCCAGACGCGGATGACGAAGCCGTCGTCCTTGCCGCCCTGGCCCATGGCGCGCGCGGCGGTGAAGAGCTGCTGGGCCTGGGCGGCGAGGGGGACGGGGAAGCCGAGGGAACGCGCCATGCCGTTCACCAGGCCGAGGTCGTCCTTGACAAAGATGTCCACCGCGCTGCGCGGGGCGTCGTCGCCGGCAAGCACGCGCGCCATGCGGTTCTCGAACATCCAGGGCCGGCGGCGGAGGTGACGACGTCGTAGAGCGCCTGCGGGTCGGCGCCGGCGCGGATACCGAGCGCCATTGCCTCCGCGGCGACGGCGATGCACGCCGGCGAGCAGCTGGTGCACGACCTTCACGGTGGCGCCGATGCCGGGCTCGGCGTCGGGGCGCCAGACTTTCGTCGAGACGGCGGCAAGCATCGGGTGGCGTGGACGGGGGAGGAGACTGTTTGGCTGGCCGTGCATCTGGCCCAGCGCTGGACACCGGGGCGGGAGTGAACTCCCGCCCCGGACCCCACCCTCCTTTTTTTTTGGAATTGGTGCGCGCGGCTCAGTTCGCCGCCTGCGATGGGGGGATCGCCGCTTCCTGGCCGGCAAGGTCCGCGCCATGGGTCTCCACCGCGCGCAGGATGTCGAGGATCAGGGCTTCCTGCACTTCCAGGAACTCGGCGGAAACCGTGGTGCGGATACGGGCGAAGATCTCGATCTCGATCTCCTTCGCGCTGGCGCCGAAGCCGACCAGGCGCACGCGCGGCAGGCCAGGGCCCGTCTCCGCCAGCGGATGCGCGGCGACGCGGCGGCGCAGCTCCGCCAGCAGCGCCTCGAGCTGCGTGCTGGAGAGGCCGCCGGTCAGCGTGATGCGGTGCTGGAACAGGCAGCTCGATCGCGCCGAGATGTTGGTGAGCTGGGTCTTGGCGAGATCGGCGTTGGGCACCGTCGTCAAGGTGTCGTCGGCGCCGCGGATGCGGGTGGAGCGGGGACCCACCGCCTCCACCGTGCCGCTGTTGTCGCCATAGCGGATCTGGTCGCCGACATGGAAGGGACGGTCGGCGAAGATGGCGACGCCGCCGAGCAGGTTCTCCGCCGTGGATTGCGCCGCGAGCGCCAGCGCGATGCCGCCGATGCTGACGCCGGCGAGCAGACCGAGCGCCGGCACGCCGATGTCGTTCGCGCCATAGATCAGGATGCCCGCCGCCGAGAGCAGCGAGCCGACCCGCGCGACGGTGCGGAGCATGTGCGCATCGTAGCTGCTGCCGGGGAAGGCGGACGAGGCGATGGCGAGCTCGGCGAGCAGCCAGCAGAGGCACCAGGCCGCCCAGGCCGCCGCGAGATAGAGCGCGATGCGGGCGAGGATGATCTCCGCTTCGGCGATCTCGTCCGAGAGAATCACCTCGAGGAGCATGAAGCCGTGCCCGAGCACGACCAGGAGGGCGAGCAGCACGGGCACGGTGAGCCACAGCGCATGCCGGCGCCACGGCGTGGCCCTCGCCGCCCAGCGGCGCACGAGGCGCGCCCAGCGCATGACGATGGCGAGGATCGCCGCCGCCGTCAGCAGGGCGACGATGACCTTCCACGCCGGCGTGCCCAGCAGCGTGACATGCAAGGTCTCCGGCAGGCTCGCCAGCGGCAGGCCTGCAAGCCAGGCCCCGACGGCGCGGTGCTGGACGATGCTCCAGTCCGCAACCGGGGTCGGCCCCAGCGGCGGCTGGGCGATGATCTGGGCGTGGAATTCCGGCAGCCGCGCCACGGTGGCGGCGGAGAAGACGTAGTCTCCTGCGCGCGGGCCGCCGGCGAGCCGGACGATGCGGATCTCGGTGCCCGGGATGGTCCAGCGGGGCGGCAGCTCGGTGCCGGCACGGCCCGTCCCGCCGGGGATCGTCTCCGGGGCGATCGGGGGCAGCCGGTTGAGGATGTCCGCGAGATAGCCGACCGCGGCGTTCCCGGCCTTCCGGCGCGCCGCCGGCGGGACTTCCTGCAGATCGAAGAGATGCGCGCCGACGCGTTGCAGGCCACGCGCCAGGGCGAGCTGCGTGGCGGTGGTCGGCGTCGTCCTGAAGGCGTCGTAGAGCGCCTCGAGCCGCAGCTTTTCCGCCTGGAAGGACTGCATGGTGGCCGCCGGGCTGGAGGTGTCGAGCTCGGTCAGCAGGCCGGTGGCGGCGCTTGCCGTGGCGGGCAGGGCGGCGAAGGCGGCCAGGGCGAGCAGCAGGGCACGGATCAGGCGCATCATTCCCCCCGGCCGCATCGTTGGCCTCCGGCTCCCGTTCACGCGGACGCGCCGAGGCGCGGCCCCGGCGGTCCGATCATGCGCCGGTCCGCTACCGAGATCACACGGGAAGCTTGGGTGGCGCTGCCGGAGGGCGGCGGGGCGCGGCGCCTCAGGCCGGCAGGCGCGCGGCCTTGAAGCTGCGCCAGGCCTTGGGCAGGCCGGCCAGGGCGGCGTCGCGCTGCCGGCCCGCCCAGTTCGCCAGCGCCGCCAGCGCCGGCGCCAGCTCCGCCTGCCGCTCGCCGCCGAGCTGCCCGGCGAGCGTGGTCGCCACCGCGGCGTCGTTGATCGCGCCGAGCCGTTTCAGCAGCCCTTTGCAGCCCTGCAGATACGCCTTCACGCGCTTCTGGCGCTGCACCGGGGCCAGGAACTCCACGCCGTAGCGCAGCTTCTTCAGCGATTTCCGAAGGGCGTGCAGCTCCTCGCCGCCGAGCTGGCCGACGGCGCGGCCGCGCCGCAGCACCTTGTGCTCGAGCCGCCCCTCCAGCGAAGCGGCCAGCTCCGCCACCGGCGCGTGGAGGTCCTTGCCGGCGGCGGCGAGCGCCCGCGGATCCTCGGCCCAGGCGGCGAGGCCGAGCACCAGCGCGGTCAGCGCCGGGCCGCGCAGCTCGGCCTCCAGCCGGGCATGGGCGGTGGCGCGGGCCTGCTCGGCCTCGGCGCGCAGCAGGGCCAGCCAGGGCTCGGCGACGCCGTCCACCGCCGCGGCGGGCAGGGTCTCGGCGACGAACACGTCCCAGTCGCGCGGCTCGCCCAGCGCCTGGCCGAGCCGCCGCAGCTCGGCGGTGAAGCGCGCCTCGGCATGCGGCTCCAGGCTGGGGCGGAACAGCACCAGGGCGGCGCGCAGCCGGCGGATGGCGATGCGCATCTGGTGCACGCCCTCGACCGTACCCGCGGCCGCCGCGGGCTGGTTCGCCATCAGGCTGGCGAGCGTCGCCTGGACGATGCCGCGGAATGCCGCCTCCGCGGTGACATCCTGCGGCAGCGCGATCCTGCCTTGCTTGCGCGCCGGGCGCGGGCAGCCGGTGCGCAGCCGCCAGCCGCGGTCGGCCTTGCTCTCGGCGCCGAGCGCCATCGGGAATTCGGCGTGCAGCGTTTCCGCCAGCTGGTAGAGCGGCAGGGCCGGGCCGTCCTTCAGCTCGAGCTCCAGCTCGCAGACCGGCTCCGCGGCGGCGCCGCTCCGCACCGCGCCGCGGTCGAGCGCGGCCTCGATGCAGGCGCCGTCGCGCCGCAGCAGGCGGGTGACGCGGGTGATCTCGGTGGCGAAGACCGGCGCGAGCGGCGGCGCGTCCCGGAGCAGCGCGGCCGCGGGCGTTTCAGCCAGCAGGCGCGGCTCGGGCCGGTCCTCGGCCACGGTCCACTCCCACTCGCCGCGGTCGAACGGGCCGGCGGCCTCGCCGCGCCGCTTCAAGGTCTGCACCCGCTCGTCGCCGCGGCGGCGGATGCGCAGGCTGAGCCCGGCGCGGTCCAGCAGGCCGTCCGGCGTGTCGAAATAGGTCGTCGTCTCCTGCCGCGGGGCCGGGGCGGCGCCGTCCGCGGGCTGGAGGGCCGGGTGGGTCTCGAGGCGCGCGAGGAGGTCGGGGGTCAGGCCGAGCTTGATCTCGACCTCGCGCGGGCCGGGGCTCGATGGGGTGCTCATGGCAGGGCCAACGTGGCAGCGGGCCGGGGGATGCGGGGCGCCGTTCCGACGTCAGGCCTCGCCCGGGAGCTTGATGCCGGTCAGCGCCTGCCAGATGCGGATGACGAAGCCGTCGTCCTTGCCGCCCTGGCCGATGGCGCGCGCGGCGGTGAAGAGCTGTTGCGCCTGCGCGGCGAGCGGCACGGGAAAGCCGAGCGAGCGCGCCATGTCGTTCACCAGGCCGAGATCCTTGACGAAGATGTCCACCGCGCTGCGCGGCGCGTCGTCGCCGGCGAGCACGCGCGCCATGCGGTTCTCGAACATCCAGGAATTGCCGGCGGCGGAGGTGACGACGTCGTAGAGCGCCTGCGGATCGGCGCCGGCGCGGATGCCGAGCGCCATCGCCTCCGCGGCGACCGCGATGTGCACGCCGGCGAGCAGCTGATGCACCACCTTCACCGTGGCGCCGATGCCGGGCTCGGCGCCGAGGCGCCAGACTTTTGTCGCGATGGCGGCGAGGATGGGTTCCGCCTTGGCGAAGGCCGCCTCGCTGCCCGAGGCCATGACGGTCATGGCGCCCTCGCGCGCCTTGGTGGCGCCCCCGGAGACGGGCGCGTCGAGATAGAGGAAGCCGCTGGCCTCGGCCTGTCGCGCCAGCGCGCGCGCCGCGTCCGGCGCCATGGTGGCGGAGGAGAGGACCACCGCGCCGGGCGCGAGCCGCGGCGCGGCGCCTTCGGGGCCGAACAGCGCGGCTTCGGTCTGCGCGGCGTTCACCACGAGGACGAGGATGGCTTGCGTATCTTGCGGGAGCGCGGCGGCGGTCGCCACCGCCTTCGCGCCGGCGGCGGCGAACTCGTCGCGCGCGGCGGGGCGCGGGTCGCAGCCGGTCACGTCGAGGCCGGCGCGATGCAGGCTGAGCGCCGCACCCATGCCCATGCTGCCGAGACCGATCACGCCGATCTTCATGGGGAGTCTCCCAAGAGAAAAAGAACTGGGGAGGGAGTGAACTCCCTCCCCAGACCCCACCCTCCTTTTTTTGGTGATTTGGCGCTGGGTTGCTTCCGCACTCTCTGCCCGCGCCGCGTTGTCTGGTGGAGAACGGTGCGAGTCACGAGTCCCAAGTCACCAAAAAAAGGAGGTGGGGGGTTTGGGGGGCGGAGTTCACTCCGCCCCCCAAGCTTAAGCGGTGGCGAAGTTGTCGACGAGGCTCTCGAACATCGGCAAGCCATCCGTGCCGCCCATGAGAGGGTCAACGAGATCCTCCGGATGCGGCATGATGCCGCAGAGCCGCAGGTTGTCCGACAGGATGCCCGCGATGTTGCGCGCGCTGCCGTTGCGGTTGGCGGCTTCGGTGACCTCGCCCTTTTCCGTGCTGTAGCGGAAGGCGACCAGGCCTTCGCCTTCGAGGCGGTCGAGCGTGGCGTCGTCGGCGAAGTAGTTGCCGTCGCCATGCGCCATCGGGGCGCGGAACACGGCGCCTTGCTGCCAGCGCGAGGTGAAGGGCGTGCCAGCGCGCTCGACGCGCATGTGGCAGTCCATGGAGAGGAAGCGGAGCGAGGCGTTGCGCAGCAGCGCGCCGGGCAGCAGCCCGGCTTCCACCATGATCTGGAAGCCGTTGCAGACGCCGAGGACGTGGCCGCCGCGATCGGCGAAGTCCTTCACCGCGTGCATCGCGGGGGATTGCGCCGCCATGGCGCCGCAGCGGAGGTAGTCGCCATAGGAGAAGCCGCCGGCGAGGACGGCGAGGTCGAGGCCGGGGGGGAGCTCGCTCTCGCGGTGGAACAGCATCAGCGGCTTGCGGCCGGTGACGCGCTCGAGCGCGACGGCCATGTCGCGTTCGCGGTTGGTGCCAGGGAAGACGATGATGGCGGCCTTCATGGGAGCCTCACCAGAATGTCCAGCGGCAGAGCGCCGCGAGGACGAGGAGGAAGACGCAGAGCCCGGCTGTCTCGGCGATGCCGGAGCGCATGATCTCGTGCGTGTCCGCGCCGGCGTGGCGCTTCAGCAGTTGGTAGGTCAGCACGGCGGCGGCGAGCGCGACGAGGGCGAGGGCAGCGAGCGTCCAGAGGAAGCGCCCGAGGGTCACGGCTCATCCGTGCCATATGCGCAGCCAGTTGAGGCCGCCGACGATCAGGATGGTGGCGAGCGCGGCGATCGCCGCGGCGGTGACCCAGCGGTTGAAGTTCTTCTTGCCGCGAGCGAGGGGGCCGAGCGGGCGTCGCGGGGCGGTCTGCGGCATGCGCTGCTCGCGCCAGCGCAGGCCGATGGAGATCAGCACCGTCAGCGCCACCATGACGAAGAGTGACGCCTTGATCATCGGTTCAGGCGATCTCCACCGAGAAGCTCTCGATGACGGTGTTGGCGAGCAGCTTGCGGGCCATGTCCTCGGCGGTCTCGCGGGCCTTGGCGGGGTCGGTCTCGGCGAGCTCGAGCTCGATGACCTTGCCGGCGCGGACCTCGCCGATGCCGGCGAAGCCGAGGGTTTCCAGCGCGTGGCCGATGGCCTTGCCTTGCGGGTCGAGGACGCCCGTCTTCGGCATGACAGTGACACGGGCTTTCACTGCATGACCTCCGGGCCCTTGAGGTCGCGCACGCCGGCTTCGGGCAGGATGCCGAGGCGGCGGGCGACTTCCTGGTAGCCCTCCTCGACCTTGCCGAGGTCGCGGCGGAAGCGGTCCTTGTCCATCTTCTCGCCGGTCTTGGCGTCCCACAGCCGGCAATTGTCGGGGCTGATCTCGTCGGCCAGCACGATGCGCATCTCGTCATTCTCGTAGAGCCGGCCGAATTCCAGCTTGAAGTCCACCAGCGTGATGCCGACGCCGAGGAACAGCCCCGTCAGGAAGTCGTTGATGCGCAGCGTCAGGGCGACGATGTCGTCGAGGTCCTGGGTGTTGGCCCAGCCGAAGCAGGTGATGTGCTCCTCGGCCACCATCGGGTCGCCGAGCTGGTCGTTCTTGTAGTAGTACTCGATGATCGAGCGCGGCAGGCGCTGGCCCTCGGTGATGCCGAGGCGCTGGCTGAGCGAGCCGGCGGCGACGTTGCGCACCACGATCTCGAGCGGGATGATCTCCACCTCGCGGATCAGCTGCTCGCGCATGTTGAGGCGGCGGATGAAATGGGTGGGGACGCCGATCTCGTTCAGCCGCATCATCAGGTATTCGCTGATGCGGTTGTTGAGCACGCCCTTGCCGGTGATGGTGCCCTTCTTCTGGGCGTTGAAGGCGGTGGCGTCGTCCTTGAAGTATTGCACCAGGGTGCCGGGCTCCGGGCCCTCGAACAGGATCTTGGCCTTGCCCTCGTAGAGCTGTCGGCGTCGCGCCATGGTGCAGGAATCCTCGCTGGCCGCGGCGTGGGCGCGGGGCCCGGGCGGCAGGGCCGCGATATAGCAAGGCGGGGGCGGGGTGGCCACCGCACCACGGCGCAGATCAGGCATCCCCGGGGATTGTCACGCCGCGGAAAGGGGCCAGGCCAGGCGGGCCGTCGCTGAACCGCCATAGCCGCGCGCCCGCGGCGCCGAGGGCGAGCAGGCTGCCGCAGACCGTGCCGAAGCCGTTGGTGGGCGGGACGCGGAGGGTTTCCGCGATGCCGGAATCGGGGTCGTGGCTGTCGTCGGCGAGGAGGGATTCCCAGGCGGACCAGTCGCCGGCGGCGGGGTCCGGGGGCGGGGCGGCGCGGAAGCGGGGGAGGTGGCGGCTCGTGCGGGGGCTCGCGAGGTCGTTGGGGTCGTGGGCGGTGACCATGGAGACGCCCTCGGGGAGCGGCATCGCCTCCGGCCGGAAGCGGCCGAGGCCGCGGAGGAAGAACGCCGTCTCGGCATCGGCGACGACCATGTTGAAGGGGCGCCACTGGGCGGCATCGAGGTCGGCGATGCGGCACGCGGCGTCGGCGGCCGTGGGGGCGCCGGCGGCGAGCAGGGGGAGCTCGCCGCGGGAGCGCAGGCCGGGGGCGGGGCCGAGGGTCCCGGGGCGGTTCAGGACGGCGGCGACGACCCCGGCGGGGCCGAGGACCATCCAGCTGCCGCCGGCGGCGCGGTCGCGGCCGCCGACCAGGCCGGGCCGGTCGGGCCACCAGGGGCCGGGCGGGTCCCAGGGGCGGTCCAGGCGCTCGTCACGGTTGGCGGCAAGCAGAAGCGGCCAGGCATGGCCTGGCCGCCGCAACAGGATGACGGTGCACACGGGGCGGGAGCCTCGCCCGCCGCCCCGCGACGATCAAGCCGTCAGAAGCCCAGATAGAGCCCCACGCTCGGCCGCGGCGCGTAATAGACCGGCGGCGGCGGGGCGTAGTAGGCCGGCGGCGGCGCGTAGTACACGCGCGGCGGCGGCGCGTAGTAATAGGGCCGCGGGCGATAGTAATAGGCCGGCGGCGCCGGACGGTACCAGCCGTGCCGGTGCCACGGGGGGTCGGCCTTCGCAGTCGCCGGGGCCAGCGCCAGGCCGGTCAGGGCCAGCGCGCCCACCGCGGCGATGGTCTTGAGCGTGCGCATGGCAGTGAACCTCCTATCCATCCCCGCCTTTTAACCGCGGGACTGCGGTGGAAATGCGGCGGATCGCGTCGTTGCGGCATCACGTTAGCGGGAACCGGGCAGTAACGCCGCGAAATACTTCATGAGGCGCCGAAGACGCGGCGGAATACCGCATCAACATGGGCGAAGTCGCGCCGCGAATCCATGGCTGCGTCCAGCGCGGCGGCATCGAGACGGGCGGCGACCGCAGGGTCGCCGAGCAGGTTGGTGCGGAAATCGCGCGACTCGGGGGTGCCGAGGGTCGTCCAGGTCGCCATGGCGGCACGCTGCACCGCAGCATAGGACTCCTCGCGGCTCAGCCCGGCCTGGGTGAGGGCGAGCAGCACCTTCTGGCTGTGCACCACGCCGCCGAGCGAATCGAGGTTCGCCTGCATGCGGGCGGGGTAGATCGTGAGCTTCTCGACCATGCCGGCGAGGCGCATCAGGGCGAAGTCGAGCGCGATGGTGGCGTCCGGCGCGATGACGCGCTCGACGCTGGAATGGCTGATGTCGCGCTCATGCCAAAGGGCGACGTTCTCGAGCGCGGGGAGGGCGTAGCCGCGCACCAGGCGGGCGAGGCCGGTGAGGTTCTCGGACAGCACGGGGTTGCGCTTGTGCGGCATCGCCGAGCTGCCCTTCTGGCCGGGATGGAAGAACTCCTCGGCCTCGCGCACCTCGCTCCTCTGGAGGTGGCGGATCTCGGTGGCGAGCCGTTCGACCGCGGAGGCGATGACGGCCAGCGTGCAGAAGAAGGCGGCGTGGCGGTCGCGCGGGATGATCTGGGTGCTGACCGGCTCGATGGCGAGGCCGAGGCGCTCGGCGACGTAGTCCTCCACCCGCGGGTCCACCGAGGCGAAGGTGCCGACCGGGCCGCTGATGGCGCAGACCGCGATGTCGCGGCGGGCGGCGGCGAGGCGCTCGCGGTTGCGGGCGAACTCCGCGTAGTGGCCGGCGAGCTTGAGGCCGAAGGTGGTGGGCTCGGCGTGGATGCCGTGGCTGCGGCCGATCGTGGGCGTGTGCTTGTGCTCGAGGGCGCGGGTCTTGAGCGCGGCGAGGACGGCATCGAGATCGGCGAGCAAAAGGTCGGCGGCGCGGGTCAGCTGGACCGAGAGGCAGGTGTCGAGCACGTCGCTCGAGGTCATGCCCTGGTGCATGTAGCGCGCCTCGAGGCCGATGCCCTCGCCGAGCCAGGTGAGGAAGGCGATGACGTCGTGGCGGGTCTCGCGCTCGATCGCGTCGATGCGGGCGAGATCGGCATCGGAGAAGGCGGCGAGGCGCGGGGCGCCGCGCTCGCGGATGGCGCGGGCGGCGTCCTCGGGGATGGTGCCGAGGCGGGCCATGGCCTCGGCGGCGAGCGCCTCGATCTCGAACCAGATGCGGTAGCGCTCCGCCGGCGACCAGATCGCCTCCATCTGCGGGCGGGAATAGCGCGGGACCATCGCGGGCGGACTCCGGGCGGGATCGCGCGGCGGTTTGGCGATGCCGGCGCGGATTGGCAAGGGCCGCGCGCGCGGGGGCTCCTTGGCGAAACGCGGCAGGCGGGGGACGACTGGCTGCGAATGGCAGCGCTGCTGGCTTGGGGCTTCGCCTCGCCATGCGCCGCCGAGGTTAATGATACAGTTGTTGCATCGCGGCGCGTCCGTGATACTCCTGCACTGCGTCCGGGCGCCGGGCCGGCCGTCTAGTAGGCGTTCGAAGAAGACTGGGGGGCGGAGATGAACTCCGCCCCCCAGACCCCCCACCTCCTTTTTTTGGCTACGGGGAAACGTGGCGAACTCCGTTCTCCGCCCGACAACGCTGCGGCAGCTGAGAGTGCGGGAGGAGCCAGAACCAAGTAGCCAAAAAAAGCGGTGGGGGTGTGGTTCCGGTTCCGATGAAACCGCCCTAGGGGGAGTGGACATGGCCTCCAGCGAGACTTGGGCTGCAGCAGGCGAATTGCGCGGGGCGCTCCGGGCCCATGGGTGGAGGGGCGCCATGAGCGCTCGACCCATGCACGCAACGCCCCGCGTGACCGGTGCGACGCTGCGGGCCTTCGCGGCCGTGCTTGGAATTGCATCCCTCGACGCCCCTGCACATGCGGAGGAGTTCCGGCGCCTCAACGGGGGACAGATCCTCGCCCAGGTGATCGGGCGCGATATCACTGACGACTATCACTGGACCGAGTACTACCGGCGCGACGGCGTGCTGCTCACCGACGACATGGGGCACCGCAAGATCGGGCGCTGGCGCATCGAGCGGGACATGCTCTGCACGGTGAGCGACCGGGGCGAACCGCAGCGCTGCTGGCAGGTCTGGATCTCTGGGAGCGCGGTGAGCCTCCGTGCGGAAGCGCAGGACCGCACGCCGCCTGCTTTCGTCAGAACGCATCAGGCCCGGTGATTGCGGTGAGCATGCCGCGTACCGAGGCCGACGCAAATCCGGCGAGGGAGACCGGCGTGAATGCCCAAACCCTGGTGGGTGCCCAGCCTGCCGCGACCGCAGGCACGCATGGCATGCGCAGCGGGCTCGCCGCCGGCCCGCTCTTCGTCCTCCCTGGCGCCGTGGCGATGCTCGTCGGCGCAGCGCTTCACTCGGGCGCCGGGCGATGACTCGCGGGAGCCGCCGCCCTGCCAGACTCGCCTTCGCGGTCGCCCTGATGTTCGCGGCAGGCTGGAGGCCGGCTTGGCCTGCGGCGCATGAGCCCGAGTTTCGCCGCCTGCGCGGAGATCAGATCCGCGCCAGGGTTGCCGGCCGCGACATCACCGATGACGTCCACTGGTCCGATCACTTCCGCCGCGACGGCACCCTCGCGAGCGTGTCCATGGGCCGGGCAAGCGTTGGGCGCTGGAAGGTCGAGGCCGGCCTGCTGTGCACCTTGCGCCCACCCGCGACGGAGTTCGAATGCTTCCAGGTCTGGGTGCGGGGCGAGGAAGTCAGCCTGCGCATGGCAGCAACGGACCAGCCGAACCCGGCTTTCATCCGTCCGCACAGGGCCAACTGAACCATGACGACAGGAGCGTTGCCGGCTGCACTTCTGATCTTGCTGCCACTGGCGCTGGAGGGTGCGTTCGCGGTCGAGGCGAGGGCCGAGGAATTCGCCCGGCTCCGCGGTCCGGAGATCCGCGCCCTCCTGATTGGCCGGGATCTCACGGACGACAATCACAGCCTGGAATATTTTCGGCCGGATGGCGTGCTGATCGCCACCGATCCCGGTTCGGGAGAGCGGCGACAGGGGCGCTGGAGAGTCCAGGGCGAGCTGCTCTGCATCGCGCCGCAGGCTCCGGCGACCGCGCAGTGTTTCCAGGTCTGGCGAGCGGGAAGCGCCGTCAGCTTGCGGCGGCGCGATCAGGACCGGCCGCCGCTGGCATTCGTCCGCGAACACGTGGGCCGCTGAACGGAGCGACAAGCGGGAGCACCGCAGCGTTGGCGGGCTGAGAACGGAGCTCTCCACGCTTCCCCGTAATCAAAAAAAGGAGGTGGGGGGTCTGGGGGGCGGAGTTCATCTCCGCCCCCCAGCCTTTTTCGAACGCATGCACCGCGCATGAAAACGCTAGGCTGCCGCCAGCCCCAGGACGGAGACGGCGCGATGCTGACCCTCTACTCCTATCCCGAGCTGTTCGGCGTCGCCGACAACAATCCCTTCGGGCTGAAGGTGTTCGCCTTCCTGCGGCTGGCGGGGCTGCCGTTCCGCCACGAGCACATCCTGGATGCGAGCAAGGCGCCGCGCGGGCAGCTGCCCTATCTCGAGGATGACGGGGCGGTGATCGGCGACAGCGATGCGATCGTCGCCCATGTCAGGCAGCGCCACGCGGTGGCGATGGATGACGGGCTGAGCGCGGCGCAGCGCGTCGTGGACCTGCTGCTGCGGCGGATGCTGGATGACCTCTACTGGGTGATGTCCTATTCGCGCTGGCAGGACGACCGGTTCTGGCCGCTGTTCCGCGACGCGATCCTGCGCGAGCATCCGGAGGTGCCGGCGGCGGCGCTGGAGGCGGCGCGGGCGTATAATTTCGAGCGCTACCGCTATCAGGGCATCGGCCGCCATGCGCCGGAGGCGGTGTATGCGCGCGGCACCGCGAGCCTCGAGGCGCTCGCCGCGCTGACGCCGGCGGAGGGGTTCCTGTTCGGCGCCGCGCCGACCAGCATCGACGCGGCGGTGTACGGCTTCGTCGCCAACATCCTGTTCTACGAGATCGACACGCCGCTGCGGCGCTGCCTGCAGGCGCAGCCGGCGGTGGCGGCGCATTGCCGGGCGGTGCACGCGCTGGTGGCGGGCTGAGGCGGCGCCCGTTCCGGGCGGAGGGGATGGCGAATTCGCGGCGGCGCATGGACAAAGGCTTGCCAGAAGATTGCCTGGCCGTTATCTGGCGCCGCTCCAACCGCGCCAGGACACCCCGCCCCCGATGCCCGAATGGCTCGTCCCGCTCGCCCAGGTCCTGTTCATCGACGTGGTGCTGGCGGGCGACAACGCCATCGTGGTCGGCATGGCGGCAGCCGGGCTGCCGGCCGAGCAGCGGCGCAAGGCGATCCTGTGGGGCATCGGCGCGGCGACGCTGATGCGGATCGGCTTCGCCGCGGTCACCACCCAGCTGCTGGCGGTCGTCGGCATTACCCTGGCGGGCGGCGTGCTGCTGCTGTGGGTGTGCTGGAAGATGTACCGGGAGCTGCGCAGCGGCGGCCATGCGCCGGGCGACGCCGGGGCGGAGGGCGCCGGGGGGCAGCGGCCCAAGACCCTGCAGCAGGCGGTGTTGCAGATCCTGGTCGCCGACATCTCGATGAGCCTCGACAACGTCCTCGCGGTGGCGGGGGCGGCGAAAGCGCATGTCTGGGTGCTGGTGATGGGCCTCGGCATCTCCGTCGTGCTGATGGGGGTGGCGGCGACGCTGATCGCGCGGCTGCTCGAGCGGCACCGCTGGATCGCCTGGGTCGGGCTGGCGGTGATCCTCTATGTCGCCTTCGACATGATCGTCGAGGGCACCAGCGAGGTCGCCGGCCGGGTGCCCGAGGCCTATGCCTATCTGTTCCTGCCGCTCGGCTTCCTGGCGCTGCCCGGGGTGTTCCCGGCCTGGCTGTGGGTTGGCGCGACGCTGTTCCAGGCGGTGGTCTATACCGCGCTGATGACGCTGGTCTCCGAGCTGGTGCGGGAGGCGCGGCGCCAGGAGAGCTGAGGCGGGGCCGGGCGGCGGGGGCGGGGCTTCCCGAGCGGGGCCGATGCGACTAAGCGTCCTGCTCTCGCCTGCCTCGGCCCTGGACGGCGCCCTGCCTGCCCCGGGGCCCCGCCCGTTCCGGAGATGGTTGCATGGATCTGTCCGCCATCATGGCGTCCTTCAATCTCGTCACCTTCGGCGAGATCATGTTCGCCAACATCATCCTCTCCGGCGACAACGCGGTGCTGATCGGCCTGGCCGCCGCCGGCCTGCCGGAGCGGCAGCGCGCGAAGGCGATCCTGTTCGGCATGCTGCTCGCGACCGTGCTGCGGATCGTGTTCAGCATCTTCGCGCTCTACCTGCTGGAAGTGCCGGGGCTGCTGCTGGTGGGCGGGCTGCTGCTGCTGTGGATCGCCTGGGGCTTCTACCGCGAGCTGCGGGAGGAGAAGGAGGAGCGAGAGGCCGAGGCGCATGGCCAGGCGCATGAGCACCACGAGAAGACGCTGGGCCAGGCGCTGAAGCAGATCGTCATCGCCGACGTCTCCATGAGCCTCGACAACGTGCTGGCGATCGCCGGCATCGCGCGCGGCAACCTGCCGATGCTGATCCTCGGGCTCGCGGTCTCGATCCTGCTGATGGGGCTGGCGGCGACGCTGATCGCCAACCTGCTCGCGAAGTACCGCTGGATCGCCTATGCCGGCGTGGCGCTGATCGCGTGGATCGGCATCGAGATGACCTATGAGGGCGGGCATCAGCTCTGGGCCTGGTACAAGGGCGAGCCGATCACGCACGGGCACCGTACGCTGCAGCACGAAGGCGCGGGCCGCACCGGCTGATGCGGGGCGCCGCGCTGCTGCTCGCGCTGCTCGCGGGCTGCGCCGCGCCGGCGGGCACGCCCGACCTGGCGGCGCGGCTGCCGGCCGAGGCGGCGGGGTTCCTGCGCGGCGAAACCGGCCCGCCAGGGGGCACGCCACTGCGGGTGGAATACGCGACCGCCAACCGCGCCGCGGTCGCCACCGTGGCCATCGCCGAACGCACCCCGCCACTGCGCGAGCGCGACGGCGCGGCGCTGGATGCGGCGCTGGGCGGCGCGGTGGGGTCGGTGCTGGCGACGATGCCGGAACGCAGCGGCCGGCAACTCGCCGAACGCGAACGCTACGAACTGCCGGGGCTGCGCTGCTCGCTGCTGCGCGGCACCTTCGGACGGGCGCCGGTGGCACGGCATGTCTGCGTCGGCGCCACGGCAGGACGGCTGGTGACGATCGAGGTGACCATGGCCGACCGCACGCCGCCGCCGGCGGAAGCGGAGGCGTTCGCACGGGCGGTGATCGCGAGCCTGGGGCGGCGGTAGCTGGGGGGCGGAGAGAACTCCGCCCCCCAGACCCCCCACCTCCTTTTTTTGGCGACGGGGAAGCGTGGATGGGTTCGATCTCGGCCCGGCTACGGCTCGGCGCCTGAGAGTGCGGAGTCTGGCGCGCGCTCCGTTCTCGACGAGACAGCGGTTCGCGGGCACGGCGCGCGGCGGCCACCTGCGCCAAGTCGCCAAAAAAAGGAGGGAGGGGTTCGGGGAGGGAGTTCACTCCCTCCCCGACCTTTTTCACCCCGCCGCCGCCAGCAGCGCGCGGGCAAAGGTGGTGACGGTGGCCGTGGTGGTCTCCTTCGCGCCGGCGGGCATCGAGAGGCGCAGCTTCAGGAACCGGCCTTGCGCCACGCCGACGCAGGCGAAGCTGTCCACGCGGCTGCCGTTCTCGAAGGCGAGGTCGTAGCGGTTGCAGCGGAATGTGGTGCGGCCGGGGCCTGGGATCTCCTGCCAGCGTTCCTGGGCGGCGATGCGGTAGCGGCGCGTTTCGGCGGCGGCCTCGATCTCGCGGCCGGCGATGCGGAGTTCCTCGTCGATGGCGGCGGGTGCGGCCTCGGGCGCGATCGCGGGGCGGCGGCGGTCGTAGACATAGACCGTGGCGACGCCGGAGCCCTGGGCGGGGCGGTATTCCACCGCGGCGCCGAGGCCGGCGCCGTTGGGGCGCTGCTCGAAGTCGATCACCTCGCCGCTGCGGCGGAAGCCGCCGAGCTCGGCGGGGAGGGCGGCGATGCGGGCGGCGGGGGCGGCGGCGGTCGCGCCCCCCGGGGCGGCCTTCTGGGCCTCGGCGGGGTCAGCCGCCAGCCACGCCGCGAGAGCGAGCAGGATCGTCCAGCGCATGGAAGCCTCCGGTGCCTTGCGCCGACGCTAGTGTCCCGATTCCGAAGTTCTTGCCCATGGCCGCGTACTCCGGAATCGGGACACTAGCGTTCGTTTTCAGTGGCCTGCTGATCCGCTCCGTTCGCTGCGAAGGGCAGCGGACTTCGCGGGCAGGACACTAGGCAGGGCGGGGCTTTCCCCGCAAGCTCGGCCGGATGATTCGCGTGCTGCTGCTGCTGCTGGCCTGGGTGGTTCCAGCCGGCGCCGGCGAGCTCAAGCTCGCCAGTTGGAACATCGCCTGGCTGACCACGCGGGCGGCGGGGGATCCGGCGCTGCCGCGCGGGCTGGCGGTGCGGGGCGAGGAGGATTTCGCGCGGCTCGCGCGCTATGCCGAGCGGCTGGCGGCGGATGTGGTGGCGCTGCAGGAGGTGGACGGGCCGGAGGCGGCGGCGCGGGTGTTCGACCCGCGGCGGTGGGAGTTCCACTTCGCCGATGAGGGCGATGTGCAGCGCGCGGGCTTCGCGTGGCGGCGGGGGTTGCGGGTGGTGCGCAACCCGGATCTCGCGGCGCTCGACCTGCGGCCGGAGGCGCGGCGCTCGCTGCGGCGCGGGGCGGACATCACCGTGATGGCGGAGGGGGCGGCGTTGCGGCTGCTTTCCGTGCATCTCGATTCGGGGTGCCTGTACGGGGCGCTGGCGGCGCCGGAGCGGCGGGATTGCGAGAGCCTCGGGCAGCAGGCCTCGGTGCTGGCGGGGTGGATCGCGGCCCGGCAGGCGGAGGGGGCGGCGTTCGGCATTCTCGGCGATTTCAACCGGCGGATCGCGCCGGGCGACGAGTTCATGGCGGTGCTCGAGCAGGCGGCGCCGCTGCTGCGCGCCACCGCGGGGTTTTCCGATCCGTGCTGGGACAGCCGCTATCCGCGCTTCATCACGCATATCCTGCTGGGCGGCGCGGCGCGGGACTGGCTGGTGGCGGGCAGCTTGCGGGTGATGGTCTATGCCGAGCGGGAGGAGCGCATGCGCGCGCTGCTCTCCGACCATTGCCCGGTGAGCGTGCGGGTGAGGCTGCCCTGAGCGCGCGCGCCGATTTCCTGCGGGTGACGCTGCCGCTGGCGGCGGTGAATTGCGTGAACCAGGCGAATCGCGCGCTGCTGGCGGTGATCGGGCCGGCGCTGGCGCTGGAGTTCGGGCTGAGCGCGAGCGGGCTCGGCTTCCTGGCCGCTTCGTTCTTCGCCGCCTATGCCCTGGCGCAGATGCCGATCGGGATCGCGCTCGACCTCTATGGGCCGCGGCTTGTGCAGGTGGTGCTGGCGGCGGTGGCGGGCTGCGGCTTCGCGATCAGCGCGCTGGCGGCCGATGCCGTCATGCTGGGGGTGGGGCGGTTCGTCTCGGGCGCCGGGCTGGCGGCGGGGCTGATGGCGATGATCAAGGCCAATGCGCAGTGGTATCCGGCCGAGCGGGTGGCGGCGGTGACCGGGGCGGGGCTGTTCCTGGCCGGGCTCGGGGCGATGCTGGCGACGCGGCCGGCGCAGGCGGCGCTGCCCTGGCTCGGGTGGCGGGGGATGTTCGGGCTGCTGGCGGTGGTGTCCTTGCTTGTCGCGCTGTGGATCCGGCGCGCGGTGCCGGAGGCGCCGCCGGGGGCGCTGGCCTATCGGCGGCGGCGGCTGAGTGAGGAGGCGGCGGAGTTCGGGCGCATCTTCGGCCATGCCGAATTCCGCCGCTACGTGCCGGCGATCATGGTGGTCTCCGGGCTGAGCTTCACCTTCCAGGGCCTGTGGGCGGGGCCGTGGCTGCGGGACGTGGCGGGGCTCGGGGATGCGCCGCGGGCGACGGTGCTGCTGTTCTACGCGCTCGGGCTGGTGGTCGGCAGCCTGGCGATGGGGCACGCGACCTCGCTGCTGCAGGCGCGCGGGCTGCCGGGGATGGCGGTGCCGGCGATCGGCATCGCGGGGATGATGGCGATGCAGGCGGTGCTGATCGCCGGGCCGCGCGAGCCGGTGGCGCTCAGCGCGCTGTGGTTCGCCTTCGCCTTCGCCGCCGCGGTGGGGCCGCCGAGCTACGCGGTGGTGGGGCAGCGCTTCCCCCCGGAGCTCGCGGGGCGGGTGGCGACCGCGATCAACGCGGCCATGCTGGCACTCGTGTTCTTCTTGCAGAACGCGATCGGCTGGGTGCTGGATCTGTGGCCGCGCCTGCCGGATGGCGGCTGGCATCCGGCGGGGTATGGCTGGGCGCTCGGGATGACGCTTCTGTTGCAGGGGGCGTCGGCGCTGTGGATGGTGCTGGCGCCGCGACACGCACCGCGCGGGGGAGGACGATAGCATGCTGGTCACCAAGCGGGTCCGCAAGCTGCTCGACCGCTACCGGATCGCCTCGGGCAAGGGGTTCCGGCTGAAGGACCACGACCCCGGCGACACGGCAGGCCTGTCCTACGACAAGACGGAGGCGAAGGCGCTGCTGCAGGAAGGCGTGAGCGCGCTCGCGAAGCAGCAGGACATGCTCTACGCGCAGGACCGCTGGTCGGTGCTGTGCATCTTCCAGGCGATGGACGCGGCGGGGAAGGACGGCGCGATCAAGCATGTGTTCTCGGGGGTGAATCCGCAGGGCTGCCAGGTGCACAGCTTCAAGACGCCCGGCCCGCTGGAGCTGGACCATGATTTCCTGTGGCGCCACGCGATCGCGCTGCCCGAGCGCGGCCGCATCGGCATCCACAACCGCTCCTGGTACGAGGAGGTGCTGGTGCTGCGCGTGCATCCCGAGCTGCTGCTGCGCCAACAATTGCCGGCGTCGCTGGTGACCAAGGGCATCTGGGAGGAGCGGCTGGAGGATATCGCGGCCTATGAGCGCTACCTGACGCGGCAGGGCACGGTGGTGCTGAAATTCTTCCTGCATCTGAGCTGGGAGGAGCAGCGCCGGCGCTTCCTCGCCCGCATCGAGGAGCCGCAGAAGAACTGGAAATTCAGCGCGGCCGATGTCGCCGAGCGCGAATGCTGGGACGGCTACCAGCGAGCCTATGAGGAGGCGATCCGCGCCACCGCGGCGAAGCATGCGCCGTGGTTCGTGGTGCCGGCGGACAACAAGTGGTTCACCCGGCTGGCGGTGGTCGCCGTGATCAACGAGGCGCTCGAGGATCTGGAGCTGAGCTATCCTGAGGTGACACCGGCGCAGAAGGAGGCGCTCGAGGCAGCGCGGGCCGAGTTGGAGAAGCGGGCCTCGCCGGCCGCGGCGTGAGGTACTCGGGGGTTGGACACTGGGGCGGGAGTGAACTCCCGCCCCAGACCCCACTCTCCTGCGTGACTTGAAGATTTCGGGAATGCGTCGCGCGATTGGGACGGATGTCAGCAAGAGGCGGGACGATTTGTTTCCTTGACACAATGAGGTCCCAGCGGCACCCTTGCGGCCATACGGTCGATCATCGAAGGGGGCAGCACGGTGTCACTAAGCCGTCGACAGCTGCTGGCTTCGGCTGCATGTGGGAGCGTCGCCACGCTTCCTACCGATGCACTGGCCTCCGCCAGTCTCCTCGGAAAGCTTCCCTGGGAGTCGTTCATCGGAGCAGCTTCGCTGGCTCTCCAGCTCTGGAACCAATTTATTGGCGGGGGCTCATCCGGCGCCGCTCCGACTTCAACACAGCCACCTGTGTGCTCCCTCTCGTACCAGTATCTCGGCGAACTGATCTCCGCGCATGAGCAGGTGGCGTGGGCGCTCCTCGCAAACCGCCGAGGACCAGTCCTTCAGGGCGGCGACCGCGGCGTGATCGCCTCTTTAGAAGAATTCTTGGCTAGCCGCGATCCGAACGATTGGCCTCGGATCAGGGCGGACGCAGTTCGCCTCCTGAACGCCATCGAACGTTTGCTAACCCTGTGCGCACGGGAGAACGGCGTCCTCAGCTTGATCGAGGCGTCCACACGTTCTCGGACTCGCGCCGCACTCGAACATGGTTTGCAGGGTATTGGACCTGGGCTCGCCCTGCTGCAGTTGGACGAGCGTCCGCCTTCGGACTTGGACGTGCGCGAAGCAAGCCGCTTGTTGGACCAGCTACGCGCACTACCTCCCCTTGCCAGCAATGCGCTCACGAACTGGCGAAGGCAGGGCGAAATCAGAACAAGAGACTGCCGCAGCTGATGGCGGAACTTGAAAGACAACAGAGGCGACGCCGGGCATTGCGCTGAACGCCTCCACTGGCGCCAAGTATCCAAAAAAAGGAGGGATGGGGTCTGGGGAAGGGAGTTCATCTCCCTTCCCCAGTTCTTTTTACTCCCCCGCAGCGTCGAGGACGTGCAGCCCGTAGGTGAACGCCACGCCGGCGTTCAGCGCGACTGCGACGCCGAGGGCTTCCGCGATTTCCGCCTTGCTTGCGCCGGCGGCCTTCGCCTTGCGCACATGCGCGTCGATGCAGCCGTCGCAGCGGGTGGTGATGGCGACGGCGATGGCGATGAGCTCGCGGGTCTTGGCGTCGAGGTGCTGGGTCTTGGCGGCGCCGGCGTTGAGCGCGGTGAAGCCGGCGACGAAGTCCGGGTGGAGGTCCTTGAGCTCCTTGCCGCGGCCGCGCAGTGCCGTGCCGTAGGCGTCCCAGTCCTTGATGGCGGTCATGTGCTGGTTCCCCTGCGCTCCCTTGGGGGGGCGCCAATGCGGCGCCCTGCGGGTCAGACGATATCCGCCGATTGCACGCGGCGCACGCCGGCGGCGGTCATCTCCGCCCAGGCGCGGTCGAGGCTGCCTTGCAGGTCGATGGCGCGGCAGGCGTCCTCCACCACCGCCACTTCGAAGCCGAGGCGGCGGGCGTCGAGCGCGCTCCAGGCGACGCAGAAATCGGTGGCGAGGCCGCAGAGATAGAGCTGGGTGATGCGGCGGAGGCGGAGATAGCCCTCGAGGCCGGTGGGCGTGGTGCGGTCGGCTTCGAGGAAGGCGGAGTAGGAATCGACCCCGCGGTTGTAGCCCTTGCGGATGATGAGCTGGGCGCCGGGAATGGCGAGGCCGGGATGCAGCGCGGCGTCCTCCGTGCCCATGACGCAGTGGTCGGGCCACAGGACCTGGCGGCCGTAGGGCAGCGCGATGGTCTCGAAGGGGCGCTGGCCGGCGTGCTGGGAGGCGAAGGAGACGTGGTCCGCGGTGTGCCAGTCCTGGGTCAGCACCACGTTGGCGAAGCGGCGGGCGAGGGTGTTGATGACGGGGACGACCTCGTCGCCGCGGGGGACGGCGAGGGTGCCGCCCTCGGTGAAGCATTTCTGCACGTCGATGACGATGAGGGCGCCTTCGGGGCCGATGGCCCAGCCGGGGAAGGCGGCCATCACGGGCAGGCCGGCGAGGGCGGAGAGGAAGGCGCGGCGGCTGGGGCGCATGGCGGGGCTCCTCGGGCGAGCAGCCCCGCCAGGGTATCGGGCGCCTGCGAGAGGGTGCAAGCGCCCGTGATGGTCATTCGACCGTCTCGGGCTCGCGTTCCGCGTCGCCTTCGCCTTCCTCGGGGCGCGGCAGGGCGGGCGGGGCGGCCTCGACATAGTCGAACACCAGGGCGCCCTCCTTGAGGCCGACCTTCACCGCGCCGCCCTTGGCCAGGCGGCCGAACAGCAGCTCCTCGGCGAGCGGCTTCTTGACGTGCTCCTGGATGACGCGGGCGAGCGGGCGCGCGCCGTAGAGCGGGTCGTAGCCCTTCTCGGCCAGCCATTCCTTGGCCGCCGAGGAGAGCTCGATCGTCACGTTGCGGTCGGCGAGCTGCGCCTCGAGCTGCATGACGAATTTTTCCACGACGCGGCCGACGATCTCCTGGGTCAGCCCGGCGAAGGGGACGGTGGCGTCGAGGCGGTTGCGGAATTCGGGCGTGAACATCCGCTTGATCGCGTCCTCGTCCTCGCCGATGCGGGTGGTGCGCTCGAAGCCGATGGTGGGCTTCGCCATGTCCGCCGCGCCTGCGTTGGTCGTCATGATCAGGATGACGTTGCGGAAGTCCACCGTCTTGCCGTTGTGGTCGGTGAGCTTCCCGTGGTCCATCACCTGCAGCAGGATGTTGTAGAGGTCGAGATGCGCCTTCTCGATCTCGTCGAGCAGCAGGACGGCGTGGGGGTGCTGGTCGATGGCGTCGGTCAGCAGGCCGCCCTGGTCGAAGCCGACATAGCCGGGCGGCGCGCCGATCAGGCGGGAGACGCTGTGGCGCTCCATGTATTCGGACATGTCGAAGCGGATCAGCTCGATGCCGAGGGTTTTGGCGAGCTGGCGGGCGACCTCGGTCTTGCCGACGCCGGTGGGGCCGGAGAACAGATAGTTGCCGATCGGCTTCTCGGGGTCGCGCAGCCCGGCGCGCGAGAGCTTGATCGCCGAGGCCAGGGTCTCGATCGCCTTGTCCTGGCCGAACACCATGGATTTGAGGTCGCGCTCGAGGTTCTTCAGCACCTCCTTGTCGTCGGTGCTGACCGATTTCGGCGGGATGCGCGCGATCTTGGCGACGATGTCCTCGACGTCCTTGAGCGTCACGGTCTTGCGGCGCTTGTTCTCGGGCAGCAGCATGCGCGAGGCGCCGACCTCGTCGATCACGTCGATCGCCTTGTCCGGCAGCTTGCGGTCATGGATGTACTTGGCCGACAGCTCGACCGCGGCGCGGATCGCTTCCGGCGTGTAGCGGACCTTGTGGTGCTTCTCGTAATTCGTCTTGAGGCCCTGGAGGATCTTCACCGAGTCCTCGAGCGTCGGCTCGTTGACGTCGATCTTCTGGAAGCGGCGGACCAGGGCGCGGTCCTTCTCGAAGTAGTTGCGGTATTCCTTGTAGGTCGTGCTGCCGATGCAGCGGATGGTGCCCTGGGCGAGCGCCGGCTTGAGCAGGTTGGAGGCGTCCATGGCGCCGCCGGAGGTGGCGCCGGCGCCGATCACGGTGTGGATCTCGTCGATGAAGAGGATGGAGCCGGGCTGGTTCTCGAGCTCCTGCACCACTGCCTTGAGGCGTTCCTCGAAGTCGCCGCGGTAGCGGGTGCCGGCGAGCAGGCTGCCCATGTCGAGCGCGAAGATGGTGGACTTGTTCAGCACCTCCGGCACGTCGCCCTCGACGATGCGCTTGGCGAGGCCCTCGGCGATCGCGGTCTTGCCCACGCCGGGGTCGCCGACATAGAGCGGGTTGTTCTTGGTGCGGCGGCAGAGGATCTGGATGGTGCGCTCGATCTCGCTCTCGCGGCCGATGAGCGGGTCGATCTTGCCCTGCTGCGCCTTGCGGTTGAGGTTGACGCAGTAATTGGACAGCGCGTCCTGGCCGCGGCCACGCGGCTTGTCTTCCTTCTCCGTCTGCTCCTCCTGCCCCGATGGCGTGCCCTGGACCGGGCGCGGCTGGCTGCGTCCGGGCGCCTTGGCGATGCCGTGGCTGATGAAATTCACCGCATCCAGCCGGGTCATGTCCTGGAGCTGGAGGAAGTAGACCGCGTGGCTCTCGCGCTCGCTGAACAGGGCGACCAGTACGTTGGCGCCGGTGACCTCGTCGCGGCCGGAGGACTGCACGTGGATGGCGGCGCGCTGGACCACGCGCTGGAAGCCGGCGGTCGGCTTGGGGTCGCCGCTGCGCTCGGTGACCAGGCCGGCGAGGTCCTTGTCGAGGAATTCGGTGAGATCGCGCTTGAGCTTGTCGAGATCGACGCCGCAGGCGCGCAGCACGGTGGCGGCATCCTGGTCGTCGCCCAAGGCCAGCAGCAGGTGCTCCAGCGTCGCGTATTCGTGGCGGCGGTCGTTCGCGAGGCTCAGCGCGCGATGGAGCGTCTGTTCGAGGTTGCGGGACAGCATGGTCTAAGACGCTCCCCTGTTCACCGCCCAGAGGGGGCGGAACCGGTCAACACTTCCTTGATCTGGGCTTCCTCCCGGGGTTGTTCGACCCCTCGCCCTGTTACGTTGCGTCTCGGCGCAAAGTTGCCGGATCGCGCCGCATCCTGCGCCGCTCATTCCTTCTCGATCGTGCATTGCAGAGGATGCTGGTTCTGGCGCGCCAGGTCCATGACCTGGGTCACCTTGGTCTCGGCGACTTCGTAGGTGTAGACGCCACAGACGCCGACGCCGCGGCGATGGACGTGGAGCATGATGCGGGTGGCCTCTTCCCGGTTCTTCTGGAAGAAGCGCTCCAGCACATGCACGACGAATTCCATCGGCGTGTAGTCGTCGTTCAGCATCAGCACCTTGTACATCGAGGGCTTCTTGGTCCGCGGCCGGGTCTTCACCACCACGCCGGTGGCCGGACCTTCGCCCCCATTCTGTCCGTTACGCTTGTCCTGGTCGCTCATGGAAGATCTGTGCTGATGGCTGGTCCTGAGGGGGGAGAGGGCGGAGGCCGGCGGCCCGCCCACATCACAGGATATCGGAGGGGACGGCGCCAAGAGAAGGGCCGATGGACGGCTCCGTGCAATTCCACCGTCGCGTTTCGATGAGGGAACGGCGCGTCCCGCTCCGGAGGCCCCGATCGGCGCCGCGCCGGGGCGCGATCCGCGCCGGGAGGGATGCTGATCCGCGCCCGGCGCGGGGTGGAAGCAGCGAGGGCCCGGCCCCGCAGCAGTCGCGGGACCGGGCCCTCTGGTCACCGCCCCGGGGAGTGGGGAGGGGGTGGGGCGGTGGTTGCCGTCGCGGCGGTGGCGGGGCGCCGGGGGGAAGTCCGGCGCGGCCCGCCGGGCCGCATCAGGGCGTCAAGCCGCGAGCGGCTTGCCGATCTTCTCGACCGCCACGGAGACGCGGGCGGTGAGCGGGGCGAGCGCCTGCTCGGCCAGCTTGAACACGGCCTCCTGGAACTTGGTGCCCTCGGCCACGCTCTTCTCGAGCGTCGCCTTCACGAGCTTCGCCTGCAGCTCGGCGGCCTCGTTGAGGCTCTTCACCGCGGCGAGCGCCTTGGCGCCCTCGAGGGCCTGGTCGGTGAAGCCCTGCGCCACCGCCATGTACTGGCGGGCGAGGTCCTGGCTGCCGGTCGCCCACAGCTGGGCGGACTTGGTCACCGCCTCGTAGTTGCCGCGGCTGAACTCGGCGAACTCTTCGGCGGCCTTGAACAGGCCCTCGGCGGTCTTCGTCATCTGGTCCATACCCTTCTCCATCGTGGCCCGCGCCTGAGCGGTGCCTTCCTCGAGGAACTTCTTGGCAGTGGCGGCGCCCTGGGCGGCCGCTTCCGTTGCGATCTTCTTGATCTCGGTCACCTTGGCCTCGGCCACGGCATCGTTCCTTTCCTGCTCTTCGGCTTTGCGGCGTCCGGCCCGCCCGGGCGCCTTGCTGCGCTGCAACATGGTGGCGAGGTACAACCATTCCAGAGCCCGGCGCAAGAGTTTTTTGCATCGCAGCAAAACCGGTCCAGCGAATTTTTCGAGATGGGGTGCTCGCCCAGGTTGGGCGGCTTGGGGAGGGTTCGGAAGAATTCGTCCTAAGCCCTTGGGGCGGCGACCTAAGAAGATGGACAGAAGCTCACGTTTCCGCGTAGCTTGATCGTCGGCGCCACGCCGCGCGACCAGCGCGGCGGGCCGGGCGGCTCTCGGGGGGGCCGCCCCAAGACCGCTTTGGGGGTTCCGATGATCCGTTCCCGTGCCGTGCTGCGTGGCCTGGGCATGGCAGTGCTCATCCTGGGCTTCGCCGGGACGGCGCGGGCGCAGATCGGCAGCGAGCGCTACTCCGCCATCGTCATCGACCAGCGCAGCGGCAACACCCTGATCGCCGCCAATGCCGACGAGCCGCGCTTCCCCGCCTCGCTGACCAAGATGATGACGCTCTACATGCTGTTCGAGGCGATGCGCGACGGCCGCGCCAGCCTCGGCACGCCGATCCGCATGAGCGAGGAGGCGGCGAGCCGCCCGCCCTCCAAGCTCGGCCTGCCCGCCGGCGGCGTGCTGACGGCGGAACAGGCGATCCTCGCCCTGGTGACCAAGAGCGCCAACGACGTGGCGAGCGCGATCGGCGAACTCCTCGGCGGCAGCGAGGACCGCTTCGCCCAGATGATGACCCTGCGGGCGCGGGCGCTGGGGATGACCCGCACCACCTTCCGCAACGCCTCCGGCCTGCCCGACTACGACCAGAGCACCACCGCGCGCGACATGGCGACGCTCGGGCGGCGGCTGTTCCAGGACTTCCCCGAGCACTGGCACTATTTCGGCACCCTGCAATTCGCCTGGGGCCGCGGGGTGATCCGCAACCACAACCGGATGCTCGGCGACTACGAAGGCGCCGACGGGATCAAGACCGGCTACATCCGGGACTCCGGCTTCAACATCGTCACCAGCGCCCAGCGCGACGGGGTGCGGCTGGTGGGCGCGGTGTTCGGCGGCTCCACCAGCTGGGAACGCGACCGCCATATGGGCTCGCTGCTCGACCAGGGCTTCGAACGCATGGGCGTGGCGCCGCGCGCGCCGGCGCCACTGGTCGCCGCCGCCCGGGCGCCGCTGCTGCTGGGCGCCGCCCAGGCGGCGAGCCTGCGCGGCGGGCCGGCGCCGGCGGCACGCTACCACGGCCGGCTGGCGCTGCGGCCGCCGCCGCCGATGCCGGTGGCGCGGGTGCCGGTCGCTCGGACGCCGGTGGCGCGCATGCCGGTACGCGGACGGGCCGGCACGCGGATCGAGCAGGGCGATACCAACCGGGTGGTGGCGGAGCGGCCGCGACGCGGGGCGCCGGCTTCCGCCCAGCCGCCGCGGACCCGCGTGGCGACGAATACGCAGCGGCGGGGGTGAAAAAGAGCTGGGGAAGGGAGATGAACTCCCTTCCCCAGACCCCATCCCTCCTTTTTTGGATACTTGGTGCCGGTGGCTTCCGCACTCTCAGGCGCCGCAGCGTTGTCGGGCTGAGAACGGAGCTTGCCAGGCTTCCCAGTAGCCAAAAAAAGGAGGTGGGGGGTCTGGGGGGCGGAGTTCATCTCCGCCCCCCAGTCCTCTAGCCGAACACCTCCGTCCACGCGGCCATCAGGGCAGCGTCGGCCTCTTCCATCGTCGCCGGGATGCCCAGCGCGTGCAGGCTGGTGACCCCGTGCTCGGCGATGCCGCAGGGGACGATGCCGGAGAAATGGGAGAGGTCCGGATCCACGTTCAGCGCCACGCCGTGCCAGCTCACCCAGCGCGTCACCCGCACGCCGATGGCGCCGATCTTGTCCTCCCGCCCGCCGGGGCCGGCGACCCAGATGCCGATCCGGCCGGCGCGCCGCTCGCCGCGGACATTGAAGCGGTCCAGCGCGCGGATCAGCCATTCCTCGAGCGCGTGGACATAGGCGCGGATGTCGCGCGCCCGCACGGCGCCGTGCGGGCGGGCGAGGTCCAGCATGACATAGGCGGTGCGCTGGCCGGGGCCGTGATAGGTCCATTGCCCGCCGCGGCCGGCGGCGAAGGTGGGGAAGCGCGCCTCGCGCAGATCCTCGGGCCGGGCGGAGGTGCCGGCGGTGTAGCTGGGCGGGTGCTCGACCAGCCAGACCAGCTCGCGTGCGGTGCCGGCGCGGATGGCGGCGATCCGCGCCGCCATGGCGGCGAGCGCTTCGGGGTAGGGGGTGCGGCCTTCGGACACCTGCCATTCGGGGGCGGTGCCGGCGCATGTTGATAGGGTCAGGGTCATCGGCTATTAGCGCCGCCTCTACCCGGTCTGCGGTCGTGGCGGAATGGTAGACGCGCCAGCTTGAGGTGCTGGTGGGGGAAACCCCGTGGAAGTTCGACTCTTCTCGACCGCACCAGCCTTTCCCCTCGAATCCGGTTCTGTCGCGGGGCCCGCCGTATCGGCGGCGCCGCCGCTCGACTAATCTCCGCGGTCCACGGAGGAGAACGCATGGACGAAGATTTCCGCCGCGCCGCCCTCGACTACCACCGGCTGCCGCGGCCCGGGAAGCTGGCGATCGAGGCCACCAAGCGCATGGCGACGCAGCGCGACCTGGCGCTGGCGTACTCCCCCGGGGTCGCCGCCGCCTGCGAGGCGATCGCGGAGAATCCCGCCTGCGCCTACGACTACACCGCGCGCGGCAACCTGGTCGCGGTGGTGTCGAACGGCACCGCGGTGCTCGGACTGGGGGCGATCGGCGCGCTCGCCTCCAAGCCGGTGATGGAAGGCAAGGCGGTGCTGTTCAAGAAATTCGCCGGCATCGATTCCATCGACATCGAGATCGAGGAGCGCGACCCGGCGAAGCTGATCGAGGTGATCGCCGCGCTGGAGCCTTCCTTCGGAGCCATCAACCTCGAGGACATCAAGGCGCCGGAATGCTTCGAGGTGGAGCGCACGCTGCGCGAGCGGATGCGCATCCCGGTGTTCCATGACGACCAGCACGGCACCGCGATCATCGTCGCCGCGGCGGTGCGCAACGGGCTGACGCTCCAGGGCAAGCGGCTGGACGAGGTGACGCTGGTGAACACCGGCGGCGGGGCGGCCGCGCTCGCCTGCCTCGACCTGCTGGTGGCGATGGGGCTGAGGCGCGAGAACGTCACCGTGGTGGATATCGGGGGTGTGGTGCATACGGGGCGCACCGATCTCGATCCCTACAAGGCGCGCTGGGCGCGGGAGACTTCGGCGCGGACCTTGGAAGACGCGCTGCCGGGCTGCGACATCTTCCTCGGGCTTTCGGCGCCGCGGGTGCTGAAGCCGGAATGGCTCAAGCTGCTGGCGCCGCGGCCCTTGGTGCTGGCGCTCGCCAATCCCGAGCCGGAGATCCTGCCGGAAGCGGTGCGCGCGGCGCGGCCGGATGCGATCGTTGCCACCGGGCGCAGCGACTATCCGAACCAGGTCAACAACGTGCTGTGCTTCCCCTTCATCTTCCGCGGCGCGCTGGATGTCGGGGCGACGACGATCGACGAGGCGATGAAGGTGGCGGCGGCGGACGCGATCGCGGCGCTGGCGCGGATGGAGGCTTCCGAGGTGGTGGCCGCGGCCTATGGCGGCCAGGCGCCGGTATTCGGGCCGGACTACATCATCCCGAAGCCCTTCGATCCGCGACTGATCCTGGAGATCGCGCCAGCGGTCGCGAAGGCGGCCATGGCGAGCGGCGTGGCGACGCGGCCGATCGCCGATTTCGCCGCCTACAGGCGCGAGCTGGAACGCACCGTGTTCCGCTCCGGCTACCTGATGCGGCCGGTGTTCGAGGCGGCGCGGCTGCGCCCGCGGCGCGTCGCCTATGCCGAGGGCGAAGACGAGCGGACCCTGCGCGCGGTGCAGACGGTGCTCGACGAGGGGATCGCCGAGCCGATCCTGATCGGCCGGCATGACGTGATCGCGGCGAAGGTGGCCGCACTCGGCCTGCGCATGCAGCTCGGCGAGACCGCGCGGGTGCTGGACCCGGTGGCGGATGCCGAGGTGTTCGGGCCGCTGCTCGGACTCTATCAGCGCAAGGTGGGGCGGCGCGGCACGCCGCCCGATGCGGCGACTCGGCGCCTGCACAGCCGGCCGGCGGTGGCGGCCTGCCTGCTGCTCGAATCCGGCGCGGCGGATGCGGCGATCTGCGGCGGGCTGACCGATTGGATGAGCGAGTGGCAGCACGTGCTCGACATCATCGGCAAGCGCGCGGATGTCTCGCGGGTCTATGCGCTGTCGGGGCTGGTGCTGCGCTCGGGCGAGAACCTGTTCGTGGTGGACACCCATCTCTGCGTGGAGCCGACCGCCGAGCAGATCGCCGAAATGACGGTGCTGGCAGCCGAGCAGGTGCGCGCCTTCGGCGTGCATCCGAAGGTGGCGCTGCTGTCGCATTCCTCCTTCGGCGCCTCCGGCGCGGCGACGGCACGGCGGATGCGCCAGGCGCTGGCGCTGATCCGCGCGCGCGACCCCAAGCTGGAAGTGGATGGCGAGATGCACGCGGACGCGGCGCTGATCCCGGCGATCCGCGGGCGCGCGGTGCCGGACAGCACGCTGGACGGCAGCGCGAACCTCTTGGTGATGCCGACCATCGACGCGGCGAACATCAGCTTCAACCTGGTGAAGGCGGCGACCGACGGCTTGCAGATCGGGCCGCTGCTGCTCGGGATGAACAAGCCGGTGCACGTGCTGGTGCCGAGCGTGACGGCGCGGGGGATCGCGAACGTGTCGGCGCTGGCGGTGGCGCAGGCGAACGGGGCGATGGCGGCGGGGTGAGGTGAAGTGCTGGGGAAGGGAGCTTCACGTCGCGGCAGTGCCGCGACCCCCATACCCCATCCCTCCTTTTTTTGGATACTTGGCGCTGGTGGCGAGCGTCCGCGGAACGACGTGGCGTTGTCGGGTGGTGAAGGTGACACCTTTGCGGTGCGACGGCGGTAAGGTCGTGCGCGTGACCTCGCCACGGGCGCCAAGTCACCAAAAAAAAGGAGGATGGGGTCCGGGGAAGGAGTTCACTCCTTCCCCGGTGTCCAACGCTGGGCCTTAAGCGACGGCCGGAGCCGCCGCCGCGCGCACGGGCGCCGCGACGCCGTCGGAGACCGTTTCCGGCATGGCGAAGCGCCAGGCGGAGGGATCCGCGAACAGTGCGCGCAGCACGCGGTTGTTGAGCGCGTGGCCGGAGCGGCTGCCGCGGAAGCGGGCGCGGAGCGGCGCGCCGGCCAGCGCGAGGTCGCCCACCGCGTCCATCAGCTTGTGGCGGACGAACTCGTCCGCGTGGCGCAGGCCGCCGGGGTTCAGCACGAGGGGACCGTCCACCACCACGGCGTTGGCGAGGCTGCCGCCCTGGGCGAGGCCGGCGGCGCGCAGCCGCGTGACTTCCTCGGCCAGGGTGAAGGTGCGCGAATCGGCCAGGGTCTCGCGGAAGCTCGCCTGGGTGACGCGCATCGCGAGGGACTGGCGGCCGATGGCGGTGTTGGGGAAGTCGATCTCGACATCGGCATCGAAGGCGGCTTCGCGCGCGGGGAGGAGCTCGGCGAAGGCGCCGCTCTTGTCCTCGACGCGGATCTTGCGCAGCACCTCGATCGCGTTGCGCGGCGCGGCGCTGTGGACGATGCCGGCGCAGTCGATCAGGAACACGAAGGGCGCGGCCGAGCCGTCCAGGATCGGCACTTCCGGGCCGTCGAGCTCGATCATCGCGTCGTCGATGCCGCAGCCGGCCAGCGCCGCCATCACGTGCTCGACGGTGCCGATGCGGACTTCCGGGCGGCCTTCGGCGCCGAGCGCGGTGCAGAGCCGGGTGTCCACCACGCGGTCGAAGCGCGCGGGGATGGAGACGCCGAGATCCGAGCGGTGGAAGACGATGCCGGTGCCGGCGGCGGCGGGGTGCAGGGTGAGCGCCACCTTCCGGCCGGAATGCAGGCCGACGCCGATGCATCCGATGGATGCCTTCAGCATGCGGCGCCGCCCCGTCTCGACTGGAAGAAAACCGTCCATCACCTACACCGAGCTGATTTCCGCCGAGCCGATTCGGCGGAGGCGCGTGCCGTGCAGCAAAAACGCCCCGGGGAGGACAGTTACACCGCCTTCCCCGGGGCGCCGATTCAAGGCTTGTTTCCCTATATTACGGCGTAAGCCCTTGAAATTCCTCTATTGGCGCAGCGCAAAATGAGGCCGGTTTGCGGCGCGTTCCGGGGCTGGCCCTGTCCTCAGTTGCTCTGCCGGCGCAGGAAGGTGGGAATGTCGAGGCCCATCTCGTCCTGCTGGGTGGGGCGCGCCACCGGGCGCGGCGCCGGGGTGGGCTCCAGCCGGTGCGGCGCGGCGCCGGGCGCGGGGGCCGCGGGCGCCGGAGCGGCCTCCGGCAGGGTGCGGCGCATCATGCCGAGGCCGGTCGCCCTCTGGAACAGGCTCTGCAGCCGGCCGGCCTGATGCACGGCCGGCGCGCCGGGACGGTGCGGCGCAGCATCGGCGGGGGCGCGCAGCGTCGGCTCGGCGCTGGGGGCGAGCACCACCGGGGTTTCCATGGCAGGGGCCGCCATGCCCGGCGCCGCATCGGCGAATTCCGGCTGCGGGTCGAGCATGGCCGGACGGGCCAGCGGCTCGGCGGCCGTCGCGGTCGCCGCGCGGCGCATGAAGGCGGGCACCGCGCGCGGCGCCGCCGCGGGCGCGGCCTGGCCGGCGGGCTGCGCCGCCGCGCCGCCGACCGCCGGCGCCGGCTGTACGCCGCCGACCGCGACCAGGCGCGGCCGCTCGGCCTCCTGATGCTGCGGGACGGCGTCGATGCCGGTGGCGACCACCGAGACGCGAATGCGGCCGTTCATGTCCTCGTCCACCGAGGAGCCGAAGATGATGTTGGCGTCCTCGTCCACCTCGCGGCGGATGCGGTTGGCGGCCTCGTCCACCTCGAACAGCGTCATGTCGAAGCCGCCGGTGATGTTGATCAGCACGCCCTTGGCGCCGCGCATCGAGGTGTCCTCGAGGAGCGGGTTGCTGATCGCGGCCTCGGCGGCCTTGATGGCGCGGTCCTCGGCTTCCGCCTCGCCGGTGCCCATCATCGCCTTGCCCATCTCCGCCATCACGGTGCGGATGTCGGCGAAGTCGAGATTGACCATGCCGGGATTGACCATGAGGTCGGTGACGCCGCGCACGCCCATGTAGAGCACGTTGTCGGCCATCTTGAACGCTTCCTGGAAGGTGGTGCGTTCGTTGGCCAGCCTGAACAGGTTCTGGTTCGGGATGACGATCAGCGTGTCGACGAATTGCTGCAGGTCGTCGAGGCCGTTGTCGGCGGCGCGGCGGCGGCGCGGGCCTTCGAAGTCGAACGGCTTGGTGACGACGCCGACGGTGAGGATGCCGCGCTCGCGCGCCATGCGCGCGATGACGGGAGCGGCGCCGGTGCCGGTGCCGCCGCCCATGCCCGCGGTGATGAAGACCATGTGCACGCCTTCGATGTGGCGCGCGAGCTCCTCGGTCGCCTCCTCCGCGGCGGCGCGGCCGATCTCCGGCTTGGCGCCGGCGCCGAGGCCCTGGGTGAGGTGCGGGCCGAGCTGCACGCGGCGCTCGGCGCGGGAGTGCACCAGCGACTGCGCATCGGTGTTGGCGACGAGGAACTCCACCCCGTCGAGGCCCATGGCGATCATGTTGTTGACCGCGTTGGTGCCGCCGCCGCCCACGCCCACCACCGTGATCCGCGGCGTGAAATCCGTGTGTTGCGACTGCGGGATGGTGAGGTTCAGCGTCATTGGCCTTCCTCCTGGCGTGAAAAGTCTGGGCGCGAAAGGGTTACGGGCTGCGGGCCGCGTGCGAGGCGCATCACACGCGGTCCCGAAGCCAGTGGACGAAGCGGCGGAACATGCCCCCGCGGCGGCTCGGGCCGGGGGCGATGTCGAGCACGGGGCGACCTTCGCCGGCGCCCCAGCAGAGCAGGCCGATGGCGGTGGCGAAGGCGGGACCCTGGGCGGTCTCGGCGAGGCCGCGCACGGCGACGGGGCGGCCGAGCCGCACCTGGCGGTCGAGCACGCGGGCGGCGAGCTCGCGCACGCCGATGAGCTGGGAGGCGCCGCCGGTGATGACCACCCGCGAGCCGGCTTCCTTGCCCAAGCCCGCGCTGTCGAGCTTCTCGCGCACCAGCTCGAAGGTTTCCTCGAGGCGCGGGCGGATGATGCCGACGATCATGGCGCGCGGGACGCGCGCGATCTGGTGCTCGTCCTCCCCGAGCAGCGGGATGGGGAGGTATTCGCGCTCGTCGTCCGAGCCGGACTGCACCGCGCCATGCAGCGTCTTCATGCGTTCGGCATGGGCGAGCGGGGTGGACAGGATCGAGGCAAGATCGTTGGTGACCTGCCAGCCGCCGACCGGGATCTGCGCGGTGTGCAGCAGATGGCCTTCGGCGAAGACCGCCATGCCGGTGGTGCCGCCGCCCATGTCGAGGATGGTCGCGCCGAGCTGCTTCTCGTCCTCGACGAGGGTTGCAAGACCGGCGGCGAAAGGTGCGGAAACCAGCTCTTCGACATCCAGATCGCAGCGCAGCAGGCAGGCGCCGAGGTTGCGCAGGGAAGCCTGCGCAGCGTCCACCATATGCAAGCGCGCGCCAAGCGATTCGCAGATCATGCCGCGCGGATCGTCGACGCCCGGCGTCGCATCCACGGTGAAGCCGAGCGGCACGGCGTGCACGGTTTCGCGACCGTCGTCGGCGGTGCGGCGGCGCCCCTCGTTGAGGATGGCGCGCAGATCCTGCTCGGTCACCGCGCGGCCGGCGATCGGCCATTGGATGTGCAACAGGCGCGACTCGGGCTGGCCGCAGGAGAGGTTGACGATGGCGCCCTGCAATTGGGTATCCGCCATCTCCTCGGCCTGGCCGACGGCGGCGCGAATCGCGCGCTCGGCCTCCTCGAGATCGACGATGGAGCCGCCCTTGACGCCGCGGCCGCGCTGCCAGCCGAAGCCGAGCACGCGCGGCTCGCCGTCGCTCTCGATGCGCGCGATCAGGCAGACGACCTTGGTCGAGCCGATGTCGAGCACGCCGAAGGTGCCGCTGCGCGCGTGGCGGCGGCGGCGCGGCGGCGTCGCGCCATCGACCGGGACGGGAAGGCGGGCGATCTGGTTCATCCGCGCGTGTTCCGTGCCTGGCGTGGCGTGGGCGGCTGCTGCGCTTCCGGTTCCGGCGTGCGCTGGGTGCGCACGACCAGGCGGTCGGGCAGGCGAAGGTCGATGGCGGCAACCGGGCGGTCGAGCAGCCGCGCCTCGCGCTGCAATTCGGCGAGGCGCTGGATGGCGGCGGCCTCGGCGCCGTCCGGCAGCATGACGTCGGTGCCGTTGTGCAGGCGGAGATTCCAGCGCCGCTCGGCGATGCGCACCATGGCCTGGACGCGCTGGGCGATGTCGGGCTCGGCGGCGAGCAGGTCGTACAGCGCGGCGCCGGCATGGTCGGCGCCGGCGCCGACCAGCAGCGGCAGCGGGCCGAACTGGTCGAGGCCGTCGCTCGCCACCACGCGGCCGTCGCGGTCGATGATCACGAAGCGGGCGTTGTGCTGCCAGATGGCGAAGGGGCGGCGTTCCTCGATGCGCAGCACGATGGTGCCGGGCAGGTGGCGCTCCACATTCGCATGCTGGACCCAGGGGATGGTCTCGAGCCGCGCCTTCGCCGCCGCCGGCGAGAAGGCGAGGATCGGATCGCCGCGGGTGACGCCGAGGGCGGCGCGGATCATGTCGATCGGCGTGTTGCGGCGGCCTTCGACCAGCACTTCCTGCACCGTCATGCCGGTCTGCCCGCCGAGGGTGGAGAGGCTTTCGGCGAGCCGCAGCACGCGGCCGGCGGGATCGGCGACCCAGACGGCGTAGCCGAGCGCGCCGAGCGCCGCGGCGCCGCCGACGCCGAGCGCGACCGGGCGCAGCAAGCCGCGGCTGCGCCGCAGCCACAGCCGCGTGCGGCTGGGGCGCTTCGGCTCGCGCGAGCTGGATGAGAGTCTCTCACGGCCCATGCCGTGCCTCGCGCACCATCCAGGCGCAGAGATCGGGGAAGCCGATGCCGAGATGGGCGGCCTGCTCGGGGACCAGCGAGGTGCGCGTCATGCCCGGCTGGGTGTTCATCTCGAGGATGAAGAGCTTGCCCGGCTCGCCCGCGGTGTCGTCGTAGCGGAGATCGGCGCGCGAGACGCCGCGGCAGCCGAGCGCGTTGTGGGCGCGCAGCGCGATGTCCATGGCGCGGGCGGTGATCGCGGGATGCACCGGCGCGGGAATGGTGTGCTTGCTGCCGCCGGCGGCGTATTTCGCCTCGTAGTCGTAGAACACGTTGCCGGTGGCGATCTCGGTGACCGCGAGCGGGCGGTCGCCCATGACGGCGACGGTGAGCTCGCGGCCGGGGATGTAGCGCTCGGCGAGGATGTGCTTGCCGTAGCGCCAGCTCTGCGCGATTTCTGCACGCCGGTTGTCGCCGCTGCGCAGGATGGTGACGCCGACGGAAGAGCCCTCGTTGACCGGCTTCACGACATAGGGGCGCGGCAGCGGGTCGGCGGCCTCGAGCTCCTCGGTGGTGACGACGCGGTGCTCGGCGACGGGCAGGCCGGCGGCGGCGAAGATCGCCTTGGCGGCGACCTTGTCCATGGCGAGCGAGGAGGCGCGCAGGCCGGAATGGGTGTAGGGGATGCGCATCCAGTCGAGCACGCCCTGGATGCAGCCATCCTCGCCGTAGCGGCCGTGCAGCGCGTTGAACACGACATCGGGCTGGAGGCGGCGGAGCTCGGTGATGAGGGCGACGAGGTCCTCGCCGACATCGATCGGCGCGACGTCGAAGCCGGCCTCGCGCAGGGCATCCAGGATCTGCCCGCCCGACCACAGGCTGACCTCGCGCTCGGCCGAGATGCCGCCATAGAGCAGCGCAACACGCGTCATGGGGCTTCCCTTCCGAGGCGCTTGATTTCCCACTCGAGCGCGATGCCCGTCGCCGCCTGCACGCGCGCGCGGACCTCCTCGCCGAGGGCTTCGATATCGGCGGCGGTGGCGCCGCCGGTGTTGATGAGGAAGTTGCAGTGCTTCTCGGAGACCTGCGCGGCGCCGCGGGCGAGGCCGCGGCAGCCGGCGGCGTCGATCAGCTCCCAGGCCTTGTGGCCGGGCGGGTTCTTGAAGGTGGAGCCGCCGGTGCGCGCGCGCACCGGCTGCGAGGCTTCGCGCGCGGTGCGGATGGCGTTCATGCGCGACGCGACTTCTGTTGCATCGCCGGGCATGGCGCGGAAGCGCGCGCGCACGACGACGCCGCGTTCCGGCAGCGCCGAACGGCGGTAGGCGAAGCCGAGCTCGGCGGCGGAGAGGCGCAGCGGGCCGTGGGGCGTGGCGATCTCGGCCCAGTCCAGCACGTCCTTCACCTCGGCGCCGTAGGCACCGGCGTTCATCGCCACCGCGCCGCCGATGGTGCCGGGAATGCCGACGAGGAATTCGAGCCCGCCGAGGCCCGCGGCTGCGGCGGTTTCCGCCACGGTGACGTCGAGCGCGCCGGCGCCGCCAACCACGCCATCGGCCTCGACCTCGACACCGGCGAAGCCGCGCACCAGCCGCACCACCACGCCAGGCACGCCACCATCGCGCAGGATCAGGTTCGACGCCGCGCCGATCACGGTGAGCGGCACGTCGTCCGGCAACTCGCGCAGCAGCAGCAGCAGGTCATCCACATCCGCGGGGCGCACCAGCCAGTCCGCCGGGCCGCCGACGCGAAACCAGGTCGCCGGCCCGAGCGCCGCATCCCGCTGCACGCGGCCGCGCAGCGCAGGGAGGGTGGCCGTCATGGGGGGAGTCTCCTGAGGCCTGGGTGCGGGACCGAGAGGGGCGCCGCCCCTCTCGGGCTCTCCCCGCTGGGGGGCGAACTCGCCCCCCAGACCCCGAGGGGAGAGGTCCGGGAATGGGGAGGGGCGCAACCCGCGCGCCATCTCCATCCGCGCGCCATGCCCCTCCCCATTCCCGGACCTGTACGTCTCCGGCGGGGTCCGGGGGGGAGCTTTCCCCCCCGGCGGGGAGGTCCAGGAGGGGCAGCGCCCCTCCTGGCCCGCACTCACGGCCTCAAGCGACTCACGCCCCATCACGCCATCCCTCCGTTCGCGCGGCGGGGGGTGCGGGATTGCAGCTCGGTGAGTTCGGCGGGGAGGGCTTGCGCCCAGTTGGTGATGCTGCCGGCGCCGAGGCAGACGACGTAGTCGCCGGGGCGGGCGATGGCGTGCACCATTTCCGCCAGGCTGTCGGGGCCGGGGAGCGGGACGACGGAGCGGTGGCCGCGGGCGCGCAGGCCTTCGACGAGGGCGTCCTTGTCCATGCCGGGGATGGGCTGCTCGCCCGCGGCGTAGACGTCGGCGATGATGACCGTGCCGGCGTCGTTCATGCAGGTGCAGAACTCGGTGAAGAGCGAGGAGAGCCGCGAGTAGCGGTGCGGCTGCACCACGGCGATGACGTCGCGCGCGCCGGCCTGGCGGGCGGCTTTCAGGACCGCGGCGATTTCCACTGGGTGGTGGCCATAGTCGTCGATCACGGTGATGCCGCCGGCCTCGCCGGTGCGGGTGAAGCGGCGCTTGACGCCCTTGAAGCTAAGGAGGGCGGAGCGGATGGTCTGCTCGTCCACGTCCATCTCGAGGCCGACGGCGATGGCGGCGAGCGCGTTCTGCACGTTGTGGCTGCCGAGCATGGGCAGGCGGAAGGGCTTGAGGCTGCGGGCGCGGCCGGTGGCGCGGTCCTGCACCACCACCTCGAAGGTGGCGCCCATGCGGTCGGTGATGAGCTTTTCCGCGCGGACATCGGCTTGCGGCGAGAGGCCGTAGGTGATGAGGCGGCGGTCGGAGAGGCGCGGGATCATCGCCTGCACCTCGGGGTGGTCGATGCAGAGCACCGCGAAGCCGTAGAAGGGGATGTTGCCGACGAACTGGGCGTAGCCTTCCTTCATCGCCTCTGCGGTGCCCCAGTGGTCGAGATGCTCGGGGTCCATGTTGGTGACCACGGCGACGACCGCAGGGAGCTTGAGGAAGGAGCCGTCGCTTTCGTCGGCTTCCACCACCATCCAGTCGCCGGCGCCCAAGCGCGTGTTGGTGCCGTAGGCGTTGATGATGCCGCCATTGATCACCGTGGGATCGAGGCGGGCGGATTCCAGCACGCAGGCGACCAGCGAGGTGGTGGTGGTCTTGCCGTGGGTGCCGCCGATGGCGATGGACCATTTGAGGCGCATCAGCTCGGCGAGCATTTCCGCGCGGCGGACGACCGGGACCAGGCGCGCGCGGGCGGCGGCGACTTCGGGGTTGTCGCGCTTCACCGCGGTGGAGACGACGACGACCTGGGCGTCGCCGAGATTGGCGGCGTCGTGGCCGATGGCGACGGGGATGCCGGCCTCGCGCAGGCGGACGACGTTGTAGCCTTCGGCGATGTCGCTGCCTTGCACGCGGTAGCCGAGCGTGTGCAGCACCTCGGCGATGCCGGACATGCCGATGCCGCCGATCCCGACGAAATGGATGGGGCCGATCGAGAGCGGCAGGGCGCGCATCAGTGCGACTCCAGGGCGTGGCGGCGCGCCAGGGTGAGGACGAGGTCGGCGAGGTCGCGCGCGGCTTGGGGGCGCGCGAGGGAGGCGGCGGCGGCGCTGGCGACAGCGAGCGCCTGCGGGTTGCGCAGCAGGTCGGTCAGGGCCTCGGCGAGCGCCTGCGGGGTGAAGCGCGGCTGCGGGAAGAGGCGGGCGGCGCCGGCATCGGTGAGGTAGCGGGCGTTGACGTTCTGGTGGTCGTCGATGGCGGAGGGGAGCGGCACCAGGATGGCGGGGCGCGCGGCGCAGGCGAGCTCGGCGACGGTGGAAGCGCCGGCGCGGGCGATGACGAGGTGCGCGGTGGCGAGGCGGCCCGCGATGTCGGGGAAGAAGGGCGCGAGATCGGCGGGCACGCCGGCATCGGCGTAAGCGGCGCGGACGCGCACCAGATCCTCGGCGCGGCATTGCTGGGTGACGAGGAGGCGGGCGCGCAGGTCTTCGGGGAGTGCGGCGATCGCGGGCGGCACGATGTCGGCGAAGATGCGGGCACCCTGGCTGCCGCCGGTGACGAGGATGCGCAGCACGCCTTCGGCGCCGGGCACGGGGTAGGGCTCGCCGGCGAGCGCGGCGAGGGCGGGGCGGACGGGGTTGCCGACCACCTCGGCGCGGGCGCGCTTCGGCACGCGGGCGGTGCCGGGGAAGGAGAGGGCGAGCATGTCGGCGGCGAGCGCGAGCACGCGGTTGGCGCGGCCGAGCACCGCGTTCTGCTCGTGCAGCACGATGGCGGGGCGGCGCGCGGCGCTCATCAGCCGCGCGGCGGCGAGCGGCGGGAAGGAGGCGTAGCCGCCGAAGCCGACCACGGCGGCGGCGTGCAGGGTGGCGAGCAGGCGGCGCGCCTGGGCGGTGCCGGCGGCGAGGGCGACGGCGCCGGTCGCGGCGCCCTTGATGCCGCGGCCGGCGATGCCGGCGCCCTTGAGCACGAAGCGCTCGGCATTGGCGAAGGCCGGGCTGTCGAAGGCGGCGGAGCGCGCATCGGTCATCAGCGCGAAGCGCTCGCCGCGCGCGGCGAGCTCGGCGGCCAGCGCCTCGGCGGGGAAGAGGTGCCCGCCGGTGCCGCCGGCGGCGATGACGATGGGCTGCACGATCGGTCCCCTCATGCCATCGCCTCCGCCCGCTGCGCGCGCTCGCCGGCGCGGCGGCGCGTCAGCGCCAGCAGCATGCCCATGCCGACCGCGATCGCGAGCACCGAGGAGCCGCCATAGGAGACGAAGGGCAGCGTCATGCCCTTGGTCGGGATGAGATGCAGGGAGGATGCCATGTTGACGAAGGCCTGCAGGCCGAACTGGGCGAGCAGGCCGGCGGAGGCGAGCACGATGAAGAGGTCGGTCTCGGCCAGCAGCTTCACCATGCCGCGCACCACGACGAAGGCGAACAGCGCGAGGATGACGAGGCAGATCACCATGCCGAATTCCTCGCCGGCGACGGCGAAGACGAAATCGGCATGGGCATCGGGGAGGACGTTCTTGACGCGGCCCTCGCCCGGGCCGCGGCCGAGCAGGCCGCCATTCGCGAAGGCCTCGAGCGCGACGGTGACCTGGTAGGAATCGCCGGAGGTGGGGTCGAGGAAGCGCTGCACGCGGGACTGCACATGCGGGAACAGGAAGTAGGCGCCGACCCCGCCGGCAACGCCGAGCCCGCCGATGATGCCGACGATGAACATGTTCATGCCGGCGACGAAGAATTGCGCGAAGAACACCGCCGAGACGACCAGCAGCATGCCGATGTCCGGCTGACCTTTCAGGATCACGGCGATGCCGAGGAAGAGCACCACGGCGAGGGTGGCGCCGGGGAAGCGCGCGCCGGGCGTGCGGCCTTCGGCGATCAGCCAGGCGGCGACCACGGCGAAGAAGGGCTTGAGGAATTCGGAGGGCTGCAGCGAGAGGCCGGGCACCGGCAGCCAGCGGCGCGCGCCCTTGATCTCGACGCCGATGACGAGGGTGGCGGCGGTGAGGCCGAGGAAGAGGATGCAGCCGACGAGGGCCAGGCGCCGCACGCCCTTGGGCGAAAGCAGCGAGACCGCGACCATCAGCGCCGCGGCGGCGGCGAGATAGACCACCTGCTTGAGGAAGAACATGTGGCGCGAGGAGGCGCCGATGCGCTCGGCGACCGCCGGCGAGGCGGCGAGCATCATGACGTAGCCGAAGCCGATCAGCGCGAGCAGCGCGGCGAGCGTCCAGCGGTCCACGGTCCACCACCAGCGGCCGAGGATGGAGGTGTCGGCGCGGGAGAAGGCCATCAGGCGGCCCTTCCATTGATGGACGCGAGCTGCGCCAGGACCAGGGCGCGGAAGCGGTCGCCGCGCGCGTCGAAGCCGCTGAACTGGTCGAAGCTGGCGCAGGCGGGCGAGAGCAGCACGACGGGCGCGGCGCCGGCGAAGGCCGCTTGCGTGGCGGCGGGGACGGCGGCGTCGAGCGTGAAGGCGATCTCGTGCGGCACGCCGTGGGCGGCGAGGGTCGCGGCGAGGGCGGGCGCGTCGCGGCCGATCAGGAAGGCGCGGGCGATGCGCGGGAAGTAGGGCGCGAGCGAGTCGATGCCGCCGGACTTGGCGATGCCGCCGGCGATCCAGACGACGCGGTCATAGGTCGCGAGCGCGCGCGCGGCGCTGTCGGCGTTGGTCGCCTTGCTGTCGTTGACGAACAGCACGCCGTGGCGTTCGGCGATGCGTTCCTGGCGGTGCGGCAGGCCGGGAAAGGTGCGGATGCCCTGCGCGATCGCGTCGCGCGGGAGGCCGAGGGCGAGGCAGGCGGCGGCGGCGGCGGCGGCGTTCTGCGCGTTGTGCGTGCCGGGGAGCGCGGGCGCCTCGGCGAGCGGCAGGATCGCGCCGGCATCGTCGCGCAGCACGCCATGCTCGGCCCACACGCCGCCGGGCAGCGCGGTGCTGCCGGAAATCGCGACCAGCCGGGAGGCGATGCCGGCGGCGAGCGCGATGCTTGCCGCGTCATCCATCCCGAGCACGGCGACGTCCTCGCGCGTCTGCCGTGCGAAGATGTTCGTCTTCGCAGCGGCATAGCCGGTCATGTCGCCATGGCGGTCGAGGTGGTCGGCGCTGAGGTTCAGCATCACGCCCACGTTGAACCGCACGGAGGCGAGTCGCTCCAACATGTAGCTCGACATTTCGAGGGTGTAGATGCCGTCGGAACCCAAGATGTTGAGGTCCAGCGCCGCGGGGCCGAGATTGCCGCCGACTTCGGCGGGCAGGCCCGCGGCCTTCAGGATGTGGTGGATCAGCGCCGTCGTGGTGGACTTGCCGTTGGTGCCGGTGACGCCGACGAAGCGCGCGGCGGAGCCGCTGGCGCGCACCGCGCGGTAGAGGAATTCGACGTCGCAGAGGATGGGAATGCCGGCGGCGATCGCGGCGCGCGCCGCGGGATGCGGGCGCGGCAGGCGGTGCGGGATGCCGGGGGAGAGCAGCAGCGCGTCGGCATCCATGCCGGCGGATGGATCGCGCAGCGCGAGGCCGGCGGCGGACGCGGCGTCGCGCGCCTCGGCACGGTCGTCCCAGGCGGTCACCGCCGCGCCCCAGCGCGCGAGGCGCTGCGCCGCGGGCAGGCCGGCGCGGCCGAGGCCGACCACGGCGATGCGCATCCCGGCGAAGGGGGCGAAGCCGCTCATCGGATCTTCAGCGTGCTGAGGCCGATCAGCGCGAGGATCATCGCGATGATCCAGAAGCGGATGACGATGGTGGGCTCGGCCCAGCCCTTCTTCTCGAAGTGATGGTGCAGCGGCGCCATCAGGAAGACGCGCCGTCCCGTGCGCTTGAACCAGAACACCTGGATGACGACGGAGAGGGTTTCCACCACGAAGAGTCCGCCGACGATCGCCAGCACGATCTCGTGCTTGGTCGCGACCGCGAGGCCGCCCAGCGCGCCGCCGAGCGCGAGCGAGCCGGTATCGCCCATGAACACCGCCGCCGGCGGCGCGTTGAACCAGAGGAAGCCCAAGCCTGCGCCGATCAGCGCCGAGCAGAACACCGCGAGCTCGCCGGTGCCGGGGACGTAGTTGAGCTGGAGATATTCGGCGAAGAGGCGGTTGCCGACGAGGTAGGCGATGATGGCGAACACCGCCGCCGCGATCATGGTCGGCACGATGGCGAGGCCATCGAGGCCGTCGGTGAGGTTCACTGCGTTGGAGGCGCCCATCATCACCAGCGCGCCGACCAGCGGGAAGAAGACGCCGAAGGGGACCATGGCGTCCTTGAACACCGGGATCGCCAGCTTGTCGGCGATGGCGGGCGGCATCAGCGCGGTGATCCACAGCGCGGCGAGCACGCCGAGCAGCGCCTGCGCCGCGAGCTTGGCGCGGCCGGAGACGCCCTTGGTGTTGCGCTTGGTGACCTTCAGCCAGTCATCGGCGAAGCCGAGCAGCCCATAGCCCACGGTCACCAGCAGCACCGCCCAGACCTGGCCGCTGCGCAGGTCCACCCAGAGCAGGGTGGAGACCAGGAGGCAGAGCAGGATCAGCACGCCGCCCATGGTGGGCGTGCCCTTCTTCTCGACCAGATGGCGCTCGGGGCCGTCGTCGCGGATCGGCTGGCCGCCGCGCTGGAAGCTGCGCAGCCAGCGGATCACCGCGGGGCCGAACACCATGGCGATGAACAGCGCCGTCATGCACGCCGCGCCGGAGCGGAAGGTCGTGTAGCGCATCAGGTTGAACAGCGGGAAGCTGTCGGCGAAGGGGGTGAAGAGGGCGTGCATCATGGCCGGGGGTCCTTGGTCAGCGCGTCCACCACCACCGCCATGCGCGAGCCGAGCGAGCCCTTCACCAGCACCGCGTCGCCGGGCCGGAGCGCGGCCTTGAGCACGGGTACGAGTGCCGCGGAATCCGGCAGGTGCGCGCCGCGCTTCTCGGGGGGGAGCGCGGCGTGGAGGTGGCCCATCAGCGGGCCGCAGCAGAAGACGAGATCGGCCGCTTCCGCCGCATCGGCGGCGAGCGCGGCGTGCAATTCGGGGCCGTGGTCGCCGAGCTCGCGCATGTCGCCCAGGCAGGCGATGCGGCGCGCGGCGCGCTGGACGCCGAGCACGGCGAGGCCGGCGCGCATCGCCGGCGGCTGGCCGTTGTAGCTGTCGTCGATCAGCAGCGCGGTGCCGCCGGGGACGGCGATGGCGAGGCGGCGGCCGCGGCCGCTGCCGGCGCCGAAGGCCGCCAGCGCGCCCGCCGCCTGGCGCGGGGCGAGGCCGAGCGCCGCGACCGCGGCGAGCGCAGCGGTGGCGTTGTAGGCGAGATGCCGGCCGGGGGCGGCGAGCTGCAGCGCGATGCGTTCGCCGTTGACGAGCATCTCCGCGCGGCCGCCATCGGCGTCGCCGTCATAGGCGAGCAGGCGGGCATCGCCGGCCGCCTCGCCGAAGCCGCGGATGGCGAGGCCCGCTTCGGCCGCGCGCCGGGCGAGGCGGGGGAAGAACTCGCTGGACGCCGGTGCGACCAGCACGCCGCCGCGCGGGACGCCGAGCAGGATGTCGCCCTTCTCCTCGGCGATTTCCGAAAGCGAGCCGAGATGGCCGATATGGGCCGGGGCGATGGTGGTGATCAGCGCGACATCGGGGCGGGCGAGGCGCGTCAGCGGCGCGATCTCGCCGCGATGGTTCATGCCGATCTCGATCACCGCGAAAACGGCGTCGCGCGGCAGGCGGGCGAGGGTGAGCGGCACGCCCCACTGGTTGTTGTGGCTCGCCGCCGCCGCATGGGTGGGGCCGAAGGCGGCAAGCGCGATGCGCAGCATCTCCTTGGTCGTGGTCTTGCCGACGCTGCCGGTGACGGCGACGCAGCGCGCTTCGCTGCGCGCGCGCCCCGCAGCGCCGAGCGCGGCGAGGCCGGCAAGCGTGTCGGCGACGCGCAGCAGCGGCGCGTCCGGCGCGACGCCGGGCGGGTCGCGGTCCACCATGGCGGCGGCGGCGCCACGGGCGAGGGCGTCGGCGACGAAGTCGTGGCCGTCGCGCGCGTCGCGCAGCGCGACGAAGAGATCGCCGGGGGCGATGCCGCGGCTGTCTATTGCGACGCCGGCGATCGCGACGTCCTGCGCCAGCGTGCCGCCGGTAGCAGCGCGCAGCTCCGCGGCGGTCCAGAGCGGGGTCATGACAGCCCCGCCATGGGCGAAGGCAGGTTGCAATGCGCGCGCCCGAAGCCAGACGCTGGACACCGGGGAAGGAGTGAACTCCTTCCCCGGACCCCATCCTCCTTTTTTTGGAGCATTGGGGTCATGCCAGCCCCGCCAGTCGCCGCACGACGGCGACGTCGTCGAACGGGTGGACGATTCCGGCGATCTCCTGGCCCGGCTCGTGGCCCTTGCCGGCGACGGCGAGAACATCGCCGGGGCCGAGCGCCGCCATCGCCGCGGCGATCGCCGCCTCGCGGCCGCCGATCTCGACGCCGCCGGGGCAAGCGGCGAGCACCGCGGCGCGGATCGCCGCGGGGTCCTCGCTGCGCGGGTTGTCGTCGGTCACCCAGCAGGAATCGGCATGGCGGGCACAGGCAGCGCCCATCAGCGGACGCTTGCCGGGATCGCGATCGCCGCCGGCGCCGAACACGACATGCAGCCGACCCCGCACATGCGGGCGGAGCGCGGTGAGCAGCCGCTCCAGCGCATCCGGCGTGTGGGCGTAATCCACATAGATCGCGGCGCCGTTCGGCAGGCGCGCGGCGAGCTCCATGCGGCCGCGCACGCCGGCGAGCGCGGGGAGCTGCGCCAGCACGCGCGCCGCGTTCATCCCCGCCGCCACGGCAAGCGCCGCGGCGAGCAGCACGTTGTCGGCCTGGAAGCGGCCGGGCAGCGCGAGATGCAGCGCGTGGCGCGCGCCGAACGCGGCGATCTCGATGTCCTGCCCGTCCGGCATCGGGCGCTGCGCGAGGAGGCGCACCGCCTCGCCGCGCTCGCCCACGGTGAGCAGGCGCAGGCCGCGGCGGGCGGCGATGGCGCGCAGCGAGGCGAGCGTATCGGCATCCATCTCGGCATTGGCCGCCGCGGCGGCGCCCGGGGGCAGCAGCGTGTCGAACAGGCGGAGCTTGGCGGCGCGGTACGCCGCCATGTCGCCGTGGTAGTCGAGATGGTCGCGCGTGAGGTTGGCGAAGCCGGCGGCGGTCAGCGCCACGCCATCGAGGCGGCGCTGCTCGAGCCCGTGGGAGGACGCCTCCATCGCGGCATGCGTCACGCCGGCGCGCGCGAGCGACGCCAGCGTCGCGTGCAGCGGCACCGGATCGGGCGTGGTGAGGGAGGGGCCGGGCGCAAAGCCCGCGGCGACGAGGCCGAGCGTGCCGAGGGAGGCGGCGCGCTCGCCGGCGCCTTCCATGATCTGGCGCCAGAAATCCACCGTGCTGGTCTTGCCGTTGGTGCCGGTGACCGCGACGACGCAGTGCGGCTGCGCGCCGGCCTGGGCGGCCGCCATCAGGGCGAGGGCGCGGCGCGCATCCGGCGCGGCGAGGAGCGGGACGGCGGGCACGCCTTCCGGCCAGGCGGTGCCTTCGGGGGCCAGCACCGCGGCGGCGCCGCGCGCCACCGCCTCGGCGATGAAGGCGCGGCCGTCGGCGCGCGCGCCGGGCAGCGCGGCGAACACCATGCCGGGGCGCACCGCGCGGCTGTCGGCGGTCACGCCGGCGAGGTCGAGCTCCGGGTCCGCCCCGGCGGGCAAGGCGATGGCAGCGCGGGCCACGAGCTCACCGAGGCGCAAGGCTCGCCTCCCGCAGCACGGGCGCGGGGGCAGCGGCCTCGGCGGTGCGCTGAGGCGTGTTGGTGGCGACCGGCGTCGCCGGCCGGCCGGGCCGCGCCGGCGCCACCGCGGGCGTGCCGGGTGCGGCCGGCGTGGCGGGCGCCGGCGGGGTCGGCGCCGGCCCCCACTGGCCGCGGCCGTTGATCGGCATGGCCAGCGCCCGGGCGATCTCCGGCGTCGGCTGCTCGGGCAGCAGGCCGAGGATCGGCGCGATGCGCTCGATGACCATGCCCGCGGCCGGGGCGGCCACCCAGCCCGCGGTCGCGAAGCCGTGGCTGCGCGCATTGGGCTTCGGCTCGTCGATCATGACGTAGAGGGCGTAGCGCGGCGCATGCATCGGGAACGCGCCGACGAAGGCGGCGATGCGCTTGTTCTCGAGATAGCCGCCGCGCGGCCCGGTCTTCTGCGCCGTGCCGGTCTTGCCGCCGGCGAAGTAGCCGGGGATCTCGGCGGGGCGGCCGGAGCCGTCGGTGACCACCAGGCGCATCATCCGCCGCATGATGTCCGAGGTGCGCTCGGAGATGACGCGGGTGCCCGGCCGCTCCACCCCCGGAGGCTGCGCCACCAGGGTGGGCGAGCGCAGGATGCCGCCGTTCACGATCGCCGAGACGCCGGTGATGACGTGCAGCGGCGTCACCGAGATGCCGTGGCCGAAGCCGATCGTCATCGTGTTGATGTCGCGCCAGGCGCGCGAGGAGGGCACCAGCGGCAGCGCGGTCTCCGGCAGCTCCACCGAGAGGCGCTGCGCCATGCCCATGCGCACGATGAACTCGCGGTGGCGCTGCGGGCCCACTGCCATCGCCATGTGCGCGGCGCCGAGATTGGAGGAGTGCACCAGGATCTCGGGGATCGAGAGCCAGCGGTTCTTGCCGCGGTAGTCGTTGATGGTGAAGCGGCCGTAATGGATCGGCCGCGAGGCGTCGTAGCCGTTCCACGGCTGCACGGTGCCGAGGTCGAGCGCCATCGAGGCGGTGAGCAGCTTGAAGGTCGAGCCGGGCTCGTAGACGCCCACCGTGACGCGGTTGAAGCGCTGGTCGGGGCTGGCGGCGCCGACATCGTTGGCGTCGTAGTCCGGCAGGCTGACCATCGCCATCACCTCGCCGGTGGCGACGTTCATCACCACCCCGGCGCCGCCGATGCCGTTGAAGTCGGCGATGGCGCGCTGCACCGCGTCGCGCAGCGAGAGCTGCAGGCGGATGTCGATGGCGAGCCTGAGGCGCTCGGTGCGGCGGCTGCGCAGCCGCTCGTCGAAATAGCGCTCGATGCCGGCGATGCCGTTGCCGTCGACGTCGACGCCGCCGACCACGTGCACGGCGGTGCGCCCTTGCGGGAAGTAGCGGCGCTCGGCTTCCTCGAAATAGAGGCCGGGGATGCCGAGGTCGTTGACCAGCTGCACCTCGCGCGGGGTGAGGGCGCGGGCGAGGTAGGCGAATTGCCGCTCGCCGGTGAGGCGGGCGATGAGGCGCTCGCGGTCGAGCTGGGGGAGGACGCGGACCAGCGCGTCGGCGACCTCGGGCGGGCGCTCGATCTGGCGCGGATTGGCATAGAGGGCGGTGATCGGCAGCGAGACGGCGAGGATCTCGCCGTTGCGGTCGGTGATGGTGCCGCGGGCGACCGGCGCCTCGGCCGCGGCGGCGGGCGGGCGGGCGAGGATGGCGGCGCGGCGCGGCAGGGCGGGATCGAGCACGGTGGCGAGCGCGAGCTTCAGCGCGACGCCGGCGAACAGGGCGGCGAAGCCGAAGGAGGCGAGCACCAGGCGCGCGCGGGTGCGCTCGAGCTGGGCGCGGCGCAGCAGCTCGGGCTGGCCGACGCGCACCAGGGCGCGGCTGGGGGCGGGCGGCAGGGCCCGGCCGGCCGGCAGCGCATCGGGGGCGGGGGCGCGGAACGGGTCGTCGCGGGGGGCGGTGGTCATGGCAGCGCGCTAGCGCACCGCGTTGGCGGCGGAGATCGGCACCGGCGGGGCCAGGGCGGTGCGGCCGGTGCCGAGGGCGGAGGCGATGACCGGCTGGGCGACCGGCTGCGGGGCGGGGATGGCGTCGGTGTGGGTGGTGCGCGCCGCGGGTTCCGGCCGCGGCGCGACATGGAGGGCCGGGGTGACGGTGGGAACGGCGGCGGGACGCGGCGGCGCCGGGCGCGCGGCCGGTTCGGCGCGGGCGAGGGCGGCGGCCGGGCGCGCCGGCGCGCCGCTGCGCGGCTCGGCGGCCTCGGCTGCGGCCACCGAGGCGGGCGCGACCGAGGCGGGGGCGGGGCGGGCGGCTGGGCGCGGCGCGGCGGGCGCTGCGACTGGGGGCGCTGCGACTGGGGGCGCTGCGACAGGGGGCGGTGCGACAGGGGGCGCGGCGGTCGCGGGCGCGGCGGCCATGCGGGCCTCCGCCGCCGGCTCGGCGGCCTGGCGCGGGGCGGGGCGCGGCGGCGCGACAGGCGAGCCGGGCGGGGCGGCGGCGGGGCGCGGCTCGGGCTGGGCCGGGCGCGCCGGCGTGGCCGTCGCGACGGGTGCCGCGGCGGCGAGGCGAGCATCGGCGGGCGGCGCGGCGGCGATGCCGAGCGGCTGGGCGGGCTCGGGCGCCTCGCTCGCCGGCGGGGCGAACAGCGAGGGCGGGCCGGCGAAGGCCTGGGCCTGCGGCAGGCGCCGCTCCATCTCGGCGCCGCGCACGAACTGCGCCGGCGTCATCGGCTCGAGCTGGAGGTAGCGCTGGGCGACCTGGCGCAACCGGTCCGGCTCGTTCAGCAGCGCCCATTCGGCGCGCAGCACCTGGGTGCGCTCGCGCGCCTGCTCGGTCTGGCGGTTGACGTCGCGCAGCGTGCGGTCGAGCAGCGAGACCGAGTGCTTGACCTGGTAGAGATAGCCGCCCGCCCCGGCGGCGGCGATCAGCGAGAGCAGGGTGAGAGGTCGGATCATGCGGCCCTTCCCGGGCTGGTGCCCGCGACATCCTGGGGAAGACGCTCGATCGCCCGGAGCCTGGCGGAGCGCGCCCGGGGGTTCCGGGCGAGCTCCGCCGCGCCGGGGCGCAGCGCCTTCGGGGTGACGAGGCGGAAGTCGGGGGCCTGCCGCCGGGTGAGCGAAGCGGGATCGTGGCGCGAGGCGCCGCCCTGGCGCCCGGCAGCTTCGGTCATGAAGCGCTTCACGATCCGGTCCTCGAGGGAGTGGAAGGAAACGACCACGAGCCGGCCGCCCGGATTGAGCATCCGGGAGGCGGCCGCGAGGCCGCGCGCGACCTCGCCCAATTCGTCGTTCACCGCAAGACGCAGCGCCTGAAACGATCGCGTCGCGCTGTCGATTCCCGAGGGGTCGCGCGGGGTGTTGCGGCGGACGATCTCGGCCAGGCGCCCGGTGGTCTCGATCGGCGCCTCGCGGCGGGCGGCGAGGATGGCGCGGGCGATGCGTCGGGCGTGGCGCTCCTCGCCGAGGGTCGCGAGGATGTCGGCGAGCTCGGCCTCGGAGGCGGTGTTCACGATGTCGGCGGCGGAGCGGCCGGCCTTCTCCATGCGCATGTCGAGCGGGCCGTCGAAGCGGAAGGAGAAGCCGCGCTCGGCGTGGTCGAGCTGGAAGGAGGAGACGCCGAGATCCATGACGACGCCGTCGAGCGCGGCGACGCCGCGCGCGGCGAGCAGGTCGAGCATGTCGCCGAAGCGGCCCTCGACGAGATGGAGCCGGCCGGGGAAGCGCGCGGCGAGGCTGGCGCCGCGGGCGATGGCGTCGGGGTCGCGGTCGAGCGCCCACAGGGTGCAGGGGGCGGCCTCCAGGATCGCACGGGCATAGCCGCCGCCTCCGAAGGTGGCGTCGAGATAGCTCGCATCTGCGTGCGGCTGCAGCGTGGCCAGCACCTCCCCCAGCATGACCGGCGCGTGGCCGGGCACCGGACCGCCGGCGGCGCTGCCGTTGCGATCCGTCACCGTCATGTCACACCGCGCGGAGTCGTGGCGAGGGTCGGCGCCTGGGTGGGTACGGTGAGGCCGCGCTCGCGGGCGCGCAGCCGCGCCTCTTCGGTGCGGCGCCTGGCCGCCTCGGGCTCCCAGATCTGGAAGGTGCGGCCGAGGCCGACGAAGGCGACGGCATCGGCGAGGCCGGCATGGGCGACGAGGGATTCGGGCAGCACCAGGCGGCCTTCGGCATCGTGGCGGGCGGGATGGGCGTCGGCGAACAGCGCGGCGGCGAGGTCCTCGGCCTGGTCGGAGAAGGCATCGAGCCGGTCGAGACCGGAGGCGAGCTGTTCGAACGCAGGCAAGGGCCAGGCCTCGATGCAGGGTGAGCGGTGGGAGGGGCGGAGCACGATCTCGTCGGTGGCGAGGCGTTCGAGCGCGGCGCGGAACGAGGCCGGGACGGAGATGCGGCCCTTCTTGTCCAGTTTCCCGACATGCGTGCCCAGGAACTGGGTCATCGCCCGTGCATCGCCCCCCGCGCGGCGTGGCGCTGCCGCCCCAAGCTCCGGTGGTCAGCGGCCGGCGGGGCCCCCCGACCCCACCGGCTCGCCCGACCATCCCGTTTCGGTCCGCTCGCCCCCCCGAGCTCGTCGGACCTTGCGGGATGGCATGGGATATCACGGGATTACGCGGGACAGCAAGGGAGAAACAAAGCTTGAAGGGGGTGTGTGGCGTCAAACGCACAGCGGGGGCTTGGCAGGAGGCGCGACTCGTGATTGCGGCGCGACACTGCTCCACACTATCCACGGAGTCGGTTTTCCACAGCCTGTGAATAACGGGGATAAAGCGGCGTCAGACGGCCTGTAAGCCGGGTTCTGTCACACCCGAAGGGTGTGGACGGCCATTCCTCTGGAGCGGATGTCGCCATCCGCTTCGCGCGGCCAACCCGGGCGGCGGGGCGGGAATGCCCCCGCGTCAGCGCATCGCTGCGCCACGCCGGCCGCCCCTATTCGGCCTTGCTCCCGGTGGGGTTTGCCGTGCCGTCCCCGTTGCCGGGGCCGCGGTGCGCTCTTGCCGCACCGTTTCACCCTTGCCGCGCGCGGCCGAAGCCGGGCGTGGCGGTCTGTTCTCTGTGGCACTGTCCTCGGGGTTTTGAGGCCCCGCCGGCCATTGGCCGGCACCGTATTCCCGTGGAGCCCGGACTTTCCTCCAGCCCCCGCCTGCGCGGGAACCAGCGGCCGTCCGGCCGCCTGACGCCGCAGCGGAGATGGCGCGCGGGGGTGGCCTGCGTCAAGCATCCGTGAGGGCGAGGGCGAGGCGCGGCCAGCGGGAATGGACGCTCCGCTTGCCCGCATGCTGGCATACAAGTCGCAATGCCCGATTCGCATGGCCTCGTCCTGGCAGCTCGGGCCACCGCTAACCGTCCGTTCACCAAGATCGTGGGAGTTCCGGTGTCCACCCGTTCGCGCCGCCCGCAAGCTGAGGGAATGACCCAGGCCATGGACGCCAGCACGCAGGTGCCGGACCCGGCTGCCGATCTGCTCCACGCAGCAGCTGGGCTGCGGTTCGGCACCATCCTGGCGGACCCCGCCTGGCGCTTCATCAATCGCACCGGAAAAATGGCGCCGGAACACAAGCGCCTGTCGCGCTACGGCACCATGGAGGTCGAGGCGATCGAAGCGCTTCCTGTCCGCCGCATTGCCGCACCCACCGCGCATCTCTACCTTTGGGTTCCCAACGCGCTGTTGCCGGAAGGGCTACGCGTGATGAAGGCGTGGGGATTCGAGTACAAGACCAACATCGTATGGGAGAAGGTCCGCAAGGATGGGGGGCCGGATGGCCGAGGGGTCGGCTTCTACTTCCGCAACGTGACGGAGCTTCTATTGTTCGGAGTGCGCGGGAAGAACGCCCGCACACTCAAGCCCGGCCGAACGCAGGTGAATTTCATGGCGACGCGGAAGCGCGAGCATTCGCGAAAGCCCGATGAGCAGTATGCGATCATAGAGGCCTGCAGTCCCGGTCCGCATATCGAGCTCTTCGCGCGTGGTACGAGGCGAGGCTGGACGACATGGGGCGATCAGGCGGCAGAGTACGAGCCGAACTGGGCGACCTATGCATACAACTCAGCAGCTGAACGCGGCGATGGCCGCAGCACCGAACAGCTCGGTCTGCCGATCGCTGCGGAGTAGGTCACTCGGGGTCGGGTTCCTTCGGCTGACCCTCTTCCTGGCCGATATCGAAGCTTTCGGCTCTCTTCGGCAAGTGGCCCCGTTTCCAGTCCTCGAAGTCTGAGATCAGACCAGGCTTAATGCCCAGCGTGAGAATTGGGCAACCGCCGCCGCGCCCGGCATTCATGCGATAGATCAATTTGCCCATCCAGGTCGTGCTCGCGCCGAACTTGCTCTTGAAATTCGGAATATCCACGCGATTCTGGATCTCCGCGAAAACGGGCGCGAGCGAGGCGCTGCGTGTAAGCAGCACGCCCACTGTTATGATGTTGCAGTCGTAGAAGGTGCGCATCGCATAGAGATCGCGGTCGAAGGTCTGATCCTTCGAGTTCCACTCCACGTCAAAGGCAACGCGCCCTTTGACGAAGTCGATCTTGTGGCCGTCCACGAAGCCCGGGATGACATAGTCGTACGGCGCGACCCCTCCAGGGGGCGCAGCCTTCTTTCCGGGTGAAGCGATCCTCTGTCGGATGTAGAGGTCGCCGAGGATGCGTGTTTCCTTCCAGCCCAAGGGATCCAGAAGGTCATCCATCGCCTTGGCAATTTTCGTCTTGTTTCCGCCGGCCACAACGATGTCCTCAGTCCTGATCCTGAACTCGGCCAACCTGCCGATTAGCTCGTCGTATTCGACCCGGCACGCATTTCGAAGGATATGGAGGGCATTACGATAGCTGTGGACTTCATAGAGCTCGCCGAACCCTCCCGGCAGCAGGCCGTCGGCGGGCACATCCTCGGCGGAGATGATGGGCGGATCGTGAGCTATCGGCATGTTCGACTCGAATTGAATTTTATTCAGCCTAAACACAGCGCCGCCACCGCCGCGAGCCGCGCCAAGGTGCCGGCATCGGCGCGGCCGTCCACCCGCTCCTGCCGCCAATGGCGCTGGAAGGCGGTGAGCAGCACGCCGAGCGGCAGGTCCGTGCGGTAGCCGATCGCGCCGAGCAGCGCCGGCGCGCGCGCCGCGCCGTCCGGCGGCAGCGCCGCATCCTCGCCGGCGGCGCCGTGCGGCCACAAGCCGACGCCGTTCGCCGCCAGGCCTTCCCAGTCGAACAGCTCGCCCGGATCCTGCTTGCGGTCCGGCGCCACGTCGCTGTGGCCCACCACGTTGCGCGCCGGGATGGGATGGCGCGCGAGAATCGCCAGGCAGAGATCGCAGACCGCCGCCATCTGCAGGGCCGGGAATTCCCGGTAGCCCCATTCGTGGCCGGGATTGACGATCTCGATGCCGATGCTGCGGCCGTTCAGCGCGTCATGGCCGCGCCAATAGGACTGGCCGGCATGCGCGGCGCGCCGCTCCTCCGGCACGAGCAGGAACACCGCGCCGTCCTCGTCCACGAGATAGTGCGACGACACCTTCGCCGCGGGATCGCGCAGCCGGTCCAGCGCCTCCCGCGCGCTGCGCATGCCGGTGTAGTGCAGGATCAGCATGTCCACCGGCACGCCCTCCGGACGCGGCGCGTGGTTCGGGCTGAGGGCGGTGATCATGGAGGCCCGGCGTCGGACCGAGAGGGGGCTCTGCCCCCTCTCGGGCTCTCCCCCGCTGGGGGGCAAGCGATGCCCCCCAGACCCCGCGAGGAGAGGTCCGGGAATGGGGAGGGGCACAACCGGCGCGCCGCTTCGACCGACGCACCATGCCCCTCCCCATTCCCGGACCTGTTCTTCCCTGGCGGGGTCCGGGGGGCGCCTGGCCCCCCGGCGGGGAGGTCCAGGAGGGGCAGAGCCCCTCCTGGCCAACGCCGGGCCTGCAAGCTCACAGCCGGCGGTCCCGTTTGATGCGGTCCCAGGCGGCGTTGATCTCGGCGACCTTGTCGGTGGCGCGCTTGATGAACTCGGCGGGGACGCCGCGTGCGGCGAGGCTGTCGGGGTGGTTCTCGCGCATCAGGCGTTTCCAGGCCTGGCGCACCTCGTCGTCGCTGGCCGCGGCGTTGATGCCGAGCACGCCGTAGGGATCGGGGCCATGCGGCTCGAGGCCGCGCGGGGTGCCGCCCTTGGCGCGATCCCAGGCGCCGTGGTCGAGCCCGAACAGCGTGTGGACCTTGCGCAGGAAGTTGCCTTCCGCGGTGTTCACCGGCCCGTCGGCGCGGGCGATCTGCACCAGCGCGGCGAGCACGTCCTCCAGCATGCCCTTGTTGTCGGCGAAGGCCTCGCCGAGGCGGCGGGCGAAAGGCTCGTAGCCTTCGGCGTCCTCGCGCGCCTGGTCGAACAGGCGGCCGACGTCGCGCATGGCTTCCGGCGGGATGCGGAAATGGCGCTTGAAGGCCTCGATCTCGGCGCGGCGCACCGGGCCGTCCGCCTTGGCGAGCTTGGCGGAGAGCACGATGACCGAGAAGGAGAACAGGTTCTCCTTGCCGCCCAGCATGTGCACGACATCGGCGGCGTTGGGCGGCAGGTGGCGCATGCCGCCCGGGATGGCGCCCTCGTCCGCGGCGTGGCCGAGCGCGGCGCCGACCATGGCGCCGAACGGCCCGCCCATGGCGAAGCCTGCCACGCCGCCCAGGATCTTGCCCCAGAAGCCCACGCTCACCTCCTGGCGAGGGTCCTAGCATGGCGGGGCCGTGCCGTGCAGCGGCGCGGATGGCGGTTGACAGGGGCGGAGGCGGGGCGGCCAGGATCGGTGCATGACCGATCCGTGCGGGATGGCGTGGTGATGGCGGCGGGGCGGCCGCGCCGCTCGAGGGTGGCGCCGCGGCGGCCGCGGCGGCACGCGCCGTGAGCGCCGGGCTGCCCTGGGGCCGGCGCGTCGCCGGCGGCTTCTTCGCCGTCGTCGTGATCGTCTGCCTGTGGGGGCTGTGGGCGGTCGAGGACGAGTACCGCAGCCTGGCCTCGCGCGGCGTGCCGGCGGAAGCGGTGGTGACGGCGGTGACCGCGGAGCGGGCGCGCAGCTCGGTCGGCTATCGCGTCGAGGTGCAGTACCGCAGCGCCGCGGGCGAGGACATGCGCGCGCGCATGCCGCGCCTGGTCGGCGCCGATGCGTTCCGCGTCGGACAGCGCGTGACGGTGCTGCACCTGCCGGAGGAACCGGCGCGCGTGCTGCCGCTGGACGACGTGGCGGAGGGGCCGGGGATCACGCCGTGGTTCCTCGCGGCCTGCGTGCTGGCGTTCGGCTGGGTTGCGAAGATGGCGTGGTTTCCGCGCCGGGGCGCTGCGTGAATCGGGGGGCGGAGATGAACTTCGCCCCCCGAACCCCCCACCTCCTTTTTTTGGATACTTGGCGCCGGCTCGTGCCGTACAGCGCAGGCGACGCAGCGTTGTCGGGTCGCGAACGGAGCGAGCCGCTAGTGCCCCGATTCCGAAGTCCTTGCCGATGGCCGCGCACTCCGGAATCGGGACACTAGCGGTTGTTTTCAGTGGCCTGCTGATCCGCTCCGTTCGCTGCGAAGGGCAGCGAACTTCGCGGGCAGGACACTAGCTCAGGTGCCGCGCCAAGTGCTTGTTCATCTCGAACATCGACACCTTGTCCTTGCCGAACACCTTGCGGAGCGTGTCGTCGGCGAGGATCTCGCGCCGGTTCTTCGGGTCCTGCAGGTCGTGGGACTTGATGTATTCCCAGACCTTGCTCACGACCTCGGTGCGCGGAAGGGGGTCGGAGCCCACGACGGCGGCGAGCTCGGGCGAGGGCGTCAGCGGCTGCTGCAACGCATTGCCGGGGCTGCGCGCGCCGGCCTTGCTCTTGGACGGCTCGGTCTTGGCCATGGCGGATCGCCTTTCTCCTGTGCCGGGGATGGGTGAAACATCCTGAACCGGCCGAGTGTTGCCGGGCCGCCGTTCCGTTTGGGGACTGCTCGCCGCCTGTTCAACCGCCGCCGTGCGGGATCGCCGCTTGGCGCCCGCGCCTCCCGCACTCTCAGGCGCCGCAGCATTGTCGGGCCTAGAACGAAGTTCTCCACGCTACCCATGAGTCAAAAAAAGGAGGTGGGGGGTCTGGGGGGCGGAGTTCATCTCCGCCCCCCAGTCTTTTTCCTGGCGGCGTGAACCCTTGCCTGCACCGGCGGCCCACCCTATGCGGCGACGGAAGGAGCCGCGTGCGATGACCTCTGCCTGGCAATTCTGGATCGATCGCGGCGGCACCTTCACCGATATCGTCGCACGCGATCCGCAGGGGCGGCTTTCGACCCGCAAGCTGCTGTCGGAGAATCCGGGGCGCTATCGCGATGCGGCGGTGGCGGGAATCCGGGCGTGCCTCGGGCTGGCGCCGGATGCGCCGATTCCGCCGGGGACCATCGAGGCGGTGAAGATGGGCACCACCGTCGCCACCAATGCGCTGCTCGAGCGCAAGGGCGAGCGGGTGCTGCTGCTGATCAATCGCGGGCTCGGCGACCTGCTGCGCATCGGCAACCAGGCGCGGCCGCGGCTCTTCGACCTGAATGTGCGGCTGCCGGACCTGCTGCACGAGCGGGTGGCGGAGATCGGCGGGCGGGTCGCGGTGGATGGCGCGGAGCTCGAGGCGCTGGACGAGGACGCGGCGCGGGAGGCGCTGCGCGCGGCCCATGCGGACGGCATCCGCGCGGTGGCGATCGTGCTCATGCATGCCTGGGCGCATCCGGCGCATGAGATGCGGCTGGGGGAGATCGCGCGCGAGATCGGGTTCACGCAGGTGTCGCTGAGCCATCGGGCGAGCCCGCTGCCGCGCATCGTGCCGCGCGGCGACACCACGGTGGTGGATGCGTATCTCTCGCCGATCCTGCGCCGCTATGTGGACCAGGTGGGGGCCGAGCTGCCGGGGGTGCGGCTCTACTTCATGCAGTCCAATGGCGGGCTGGCGGAGGCGCATTCCTTCCAGGGGAAGGATGCGATCCTGTCGGGGCCGGCGGGCGGCATCGTCGGCGCGGCGCGCACCGCGGGGATGGGCGGGTTCGCGCGCATCATCGGCTTCGACATGGGCGGGACCTCGACCGATGTCGCGCTCTATGCCGGCGAGTTCGAGCGCGCCTTCGAGACCATGGTGGCGGGCGTTCGCATGCGCGCGCCGATGATGGCGATCAACACGGTGGCGGCGGGCGGCGGCTCGATCCTGAAATTCGACGGCGCGCGGTTCCGCGTGGGGCCGGAGAGCGCGGGGGCGGTGCCGGGGCCGGCCTGCTATCGCCGCGGCGGGCCGCTTTGCGTGACCGATGCGAATGTCATGGTCGGCAAGATTCAGCCGCGGCATTTCCCGCCGATCTTCGGGCCGGAGGCGGATCAGCCGCTGGACGCCGATGTGGTGCGGGAGAAATTCGCGGCGCTGGCGGCGGAGATCGCGCAGGCGACGGGCGAGAAGGCGCAGGATCCGCGCGCGGTGGCGGAAGGATTCCTGCGCGTCGCGGTCGCCAACATGGCGCATGCGATCAAGCAGGTCTCGATCCAGAAGGGGCACGACGTCACCCGCTACGCGCTGCAGTGCTTCGGCGGCGCCGGCGGGCAGCATGCGTGCCTGGTCGCCGACGAGCTCGGGATGGAGACGGTGTTCATCCATCCGTTTGCGGGCGTGCTGTCGGCCTATGGGATGGGGCTGGCGGACCAGACGGTGATCCGCGAGGGCGCGGTGGAAGCGAAGCTGGCGCCGGATGGCATGAGCGATCTCGCGCAGCGCCTGGATGCGCTGGCGGAGGCGGGGCGCGCGGAGCTGATCCGGCAGGGCGCCGAGGCCGCGCGGATCTCCGCCGCGCGGTGGCTGCACCTGCGCTATGCCGGCACCGACACCTTCCTGGCGGTGCCGTTCGGGACGCATGACGCGGTGGTCGCGGCGTTCACCGAGGCGCATCGCCGCCGCTTCGGTTTCGCGACGCCGGAGCGCGCGGTCATCGTCGAGGCCTGCATCGCCGAGGTCACCGCCGCCGGCGAGACGGTGGAGGAAGCCGCCCTGCCGCCGCGCGCGGCCGGCGAGGCGCCGCGGGTGCATGATCGCATCGGCCTCTACACCGGCGGCCGCGCGTATGAGGCGCCGGTGCATGACCGCGCGGAGCTGCATGCCGGCGACACCATCCGCGGCCCCGCGCTGATCCGCGAGGCGAACGCCACCACCGTGGTCGAGCCGGGCTGGACCGCCGAGGTCACCGCGCGCAACCACCTGGTGCTGCGGCGGACGGAACCGCGCCCCAACGCCGTGGTCGCCGTCACCGGGAAGCCCGATCCGGTGATGCTCGAGCTGTTCAACAACCTCTTCATGTCGATCGCTGAGCAGACCGGGGCGGTGCTGCAAAACACCTCGCTCAGCGTGAACATCAAGGAGCGGCTGGATTTCTCCTGCGCCATCTTCGACGAGCGCGGCAACCTGGTCGCCAACGCGCCGCATATCCCGGTGCATCTCGGCGCCATGGGCGAGAGCGTGCGCACCGTCATCCGGCTGCGCGGCGATACGCTCAGGCCGGGCGACGTGGTGGCGCTGAACCATCCCTCGAACGGCGGCACGCATCTGCCGGACGTCACGGTGATCACGCCGGTGTTCGACGATGCCGGGGCGGAAATCCTGTTCTTCGTCGGCAGCCGCGGGCATCACGCCGATATCGGCGGGCTGACGCCGGGCTCCACGCCGCCGAACTCCGCCACGCTGGAGGAGGAAGGCGTCGTCATCGACAACTTCCTCCTCGTCGAGCAGGGACGGTTCCGCGAGGCCGAATTCCGCGCGCTGCTGGCCTCGGCCAAGTACCCCGCGCGCAGCCCGGAGGTGAATATCGCGGACATCAAGGCGCAGGTCGCCGCCAACGAGAAGGGCGTGCAGGAGCTGCGCCGCGCCGTCGCCGATTTCGGCCTCGCCACCGTGCGCGCCTACATGCGGCACGTGATGGACAATGCCGAGGAGAGCGTGCGCGCCGTGCTCGACCGGCTGAAGGACGGCAGCTTCGCCACCAGCATCGACGACGGGACGCCGCTCAGGGTCGCGGTGCGCGTGGACCGAGCGAACCGCCGCGCGACCATCGACTTCACCGGCACCGGGCCGCAGCGGCCCAACAACTTCAACGCCCCCTCGGCGATCTGCCGCGCCGTGGTGCTCTACTGCTTCCGCTGCCTGGTCGGCGAGGACATCCCGCTCAACGAAGGCTGCCTCAAGCCGCTGGAGATCGTCATCCCGCCCGGCACCTTCCTCTCGCCGCTGCCCGGGGCGGCGGTCGTCGCCGGCAACACCGAGGTCAGCCAGATGACGACCAACGCGCTGCTCGCGGCGCTGGACGCCTGCGCCAGCGCGCAGGCCACCATGAACAACCTGCTGTTCGGCGACGCCACCTACCAGTACTACGAGACGGTGTGCGGCGGCGTCGGCGCCGGCCCCGGCTTCCACGGCTGGGGCCCGGTGCAGACCCACATGACCAACACGCGCATGACCGACCCGGAGATCCTCGAGCTGCGCTACCCGGTGCGCCTGGAAGAATTCGCGATCCGCCGCGGCTCCGGCGGCGCCGGCCAGTGGCGCGGCGGCGACGGCGCCCGCCGGCGCATCCGCTTCCTGCGCGCGATGGAAGCGGTGATCGTCGCTTCCCGCCGCACCGTCGCCCCGCACGGCCTGCACGGGGGCACGGACGGCGCCCCCGGCCACCAATGGGTGGAACGCAGCGACGGCACCATCACCCCCCTGAAGGGCAGCGACCACGCCCTGCTGCAACCCGGCGACATCCTCGCTCTGGAAACCCCCGGCGGCGGCGGCTGGGGCGCTGCGTGACGGGTTGTGTTCCGCCGTGGCCAGGAGGGGCGCTGCCCCTCCTGGACCTCCCCGCCGGGGGGCAGCCGTGCCCCCCGGACTCCGCGTTGGCGTACAGGTTCGGAAATGGGAAGGGGCGGTTCTGCCCGTTGAAGCGGCGTGCGGGTTGTGCCCCTTCCCATTTCCGAACCTGCCCTCGGGGTCTGGGGGGCGAGGTCGCCCCCCGGCGGGGGGATCCAAGGGGGGCGGCGCCCCCCTTGGCCACGGCGGCACCCCCGTCATGAAGCGCGCCGCCGCCGCGGCCGTGGCGTTCCTGACGGTGCTGGTGCTGGCGCTGTGGCAGGTGCCGCCGCGGTTGGACTGGGAGGCGCAGCGGGGGCGGCTGGCGGCGCTGGCGGCGGCGCAGATCGGGCGGTCGGTGGCCTTCAATGGCGAGCTCCGCGTGGCGTTGCTGCCGCGGCCGGTGGTGGAGGCGGCGGATGTCGTCGTGGGCGGCGGGGCGGAGGGGCTGGCGGTCTCGGCGCGGGCGCTCAGGCTCCGGCTCGGGCTGGCGCCGCTGCTGCTGGGGCGGCTGGAGCCGCGCGAGGTGGTGCTGATCGGGGCGGATATCCGCCTGCCCTGGCCGCCGCCGCGGGGTGCCACGCTGCGGCCGCCGCCCTGGCTGACCGCGCTGGATGCGCGGATCGAGGATGGCCGGATTCATCTCGCCGATACGGTGCTCGAGAATGTCGAGGCCGAGCTCACCGCGCGCGGGCCGCTGGATGCGGTGCAGGCGTTGGGGCGCTTCGCCTGGCGCGGCACGCCGGTGCGCTTCCAGGCGACGGTCGGGCGGCCGGGTTATGACGGGGTGGGGACCCTCGACCTCGCGCTGAGCGCGCATGGCGCGACGGCGGGGCTGCGCGGCTTCCTGGTGGCGGAGGGCGGCTTCGAGGGGCGGCTGGAGGCCTCGGGGCCCGACCTCGCCGCGTTCTTCAGCGTGCCGCCGGGGGCGTTCCGGGCCTCGGGGCGGCTCGCGATCACTGCCGATCTGCTGGCGCTCGACGATCTGTCGCTCGATCTCGCCGGGGTGCCGGCGAGCGGGGCGGCGAGCCTCAGGCTGGCGCCGGTGCCGCGGCTCGACATGGCGCTGTCGCTGGCGCGGATGGATCTCGCGGCGTGGATCGCGGTGATGCGGGCGGCGCCGCCGCCGGCGCTGCCGACCAGCCTCGATCTCTCCGCCGAGGCGGCGGTGTGGCGCGGGACGACGATCCGGCGGCTGCGCGGCGGGCTGTTCCGCGACGGCGAGCGCATGACGCTGACCGATGTGTCGGCGCTGCTGCCGGGCGAGATGGAGATCGAGGCCACGGGTGCCACGGCGCGCCAGCGGCTGGAGCTCGCGCTGCGCTTCCGCGGCGATTCGCTGCGCGCGACCCTGGCGGCCTTCGGGGTGCGGCTGGAGGGGACCGACCCGGCGCGGCTGCGCAGCACCGAGGGGCGGGCGCGGCTGGTGCTGGAGGAGAGCCAGCTCGGCGTGCCGGAGCTCGCCGCCACGCTGGACGGGGCGCGGCTGTCCGGGGCGGGGGTGCTGCGCTTCGGGGCGCGGCCGGCGCTCGGGCTCGGGCTGACCTTCGACCGGCTGGAGCTGGACGGGCTGCTGGCGCTGCCGGGCTGGCCCGAGGCGGCGGGGTGGTTTTCGGGGCTCGACGCCAATCTGCGCCTCGCCGCCGAGACGGCGCGCTGGCATGGCGTGGCGGTGGAGCGCGCGGCGCTGGACGCGGCGCTCGAGAATGGGCGCATCGGCGTGCGGCGGCTGTCCGGGCGGATCGGCGGGGCCGATCTCAGCCTGGCCGGCAACCTGACGCTGGCGCCGGCGCCGCGCTTTGCCGATCTCGCCATCGAGGTCGCGGCGGGGAACCTCGCCGGGCTGGCGGCGCTGGCGCCGGGGGTGGCGGCGCCGGCCGGGCTGCTCGCCATGCCGCTCGCGCTGCGGATCGGCGGCGGCGGGCCGGCGGAGGCGCTGGCGCTGCGTGCCGAGGGCGATCTCGGCGAGCTGCGGCTGGAGACGCAGGGGATTCTGGATCTCGGGCAGGGGCGGCTGGCGGGGTCGGTCACGCTGCGCCATCCCGGCGCGGTGCGGCTGGCTGCGGAGGTGACCGGGGCGGCGCCGCCCGAATGGCTCGGCGAGGGCTCCTTCTCGCTGGTCGCCAATGTCGCGGTGTCCGGCGGCGGGCTGGTGGCGGAGCATGCCGAGCTGGTCGCGGGCGGGCTGCGGGCGCGCGGCCAGGTCACCCTGGGGGGAGGCGAGCGCTGGCAGCTCGGCGGCCGCATCGCGGCGGAGCGGCTGCCCCTGCCGGAGATCGCCTGGCGCAGCGACCGGCCGCTCGGCCTGCCGGCGCTGGGCGGGATGGATGCGGAGCTCGCCCTGCAGGCCGCGGCGATGGAGATGCCGGGGCTGCCGGTGCTGGAGGGAGCCGAGGCGCGGCTGGTGCTGGCGGCGGGGCGGCTCGGGCTGCAAGGACTCAAGGGCCGGCTGGGCGGCGGCAGCCTGGAGGGCACCCTGGAGATGGACGGCACGGCGCAGCCGCCGCGCCTGGCGGCGAGCTTCGGGCTGGATGGGGCGGCGGTGGCGGGGCCGCTGCTCGGGCTGCCGCTGGATCTGACCGCGGGGCGGGTGCGGCTGCAGGGGCGCGTGGCGGCGGCGGGGCATGCGCCGGCGGCGCTGCTCGCGACGCTGTCGGGGGAAGGGGCGCTGGCGGTGCAGGATGGGGTGCTGGCCGGCTTCGATCTCGGCGCGCTGGCGCGGGCGGCGACGCTGCCGGAACTTGGCGCGGCCGAGGCGGGGCTGCGCCAGGCGCTGGAGGGCGGGGCGACCGCCTTCGAGCGGCTGGAGGCCGGCTGGCGGGCGGCGGATGGCCGGTTCGGGCTGGAGACGGCGCGGATCGTGGGCGAGGGGATCGAGGCGCGGATCGAGGGCGGGCTGGACCTCGCGCGCGACAGCCTGGAGCTGCGGCTGCTGGCACGGCCGGGGCCGGCGGAGGCGCCGGAGATCGGGCTGCGCCTGACCGGCCCGCCGGAGGCGCCGCGGCGGCAGCCGGAGATCGCACCCTGGGCGCGGTGGCGGGCGGAGCAGGGGTAAGCAAGAAAGCTTGGGGGCGGAGAGAACTCCGCCCCCAAACCCCCACCTCCTTTTTTTGGCTTATTGGCGCTGGCTTCTCCCGCACTCTCAGGCGCCGAGCCGTTGTCTCGTTGAGAACGGAGCTTGCCACGCTTCCCCGTAGCCAAAAAAAGGAGGTGGGGGGTCTGGGGGGCGGAGTTCTCTCCGCCCCCCAGCCTTGCTAGGCGAGCGGATGGCATGGCAGCGGACGGCATGGCGCGGCGGCGGGTGGAGCCCGAATGGCTGGACCTGTTGGAGGCCGAGGACCCTCGGGCGTTGCGCTCACGGCGCGATCTCGTGCGGGTCAATGCCTGGATGGGGCATGCCAGGATCATCGCCCGGCAGCTGCGCTCGCGCCTGCTGGCCGGCGCGGCGCCGAGGCTGCTCGAGATCGGCGCCGGCGACGGGCGCTTCACCCTCTCCGTGCTGCGGCGGCTGGGGCGGCGGGGCGGGTCCGTGACGCTGCTCGACCGCCATGACGTGGTGACGGAAGCGACGCGCCGTGAGATGGCGGCGCTGGGCTGGTCGTGCCGGGTGGCGCAGGCGGAGGCGGGCGAGGCGCTGCCGCGCTGCACGGAGCGCTTCGACGCCGTCTTCGCCAACCTGTTCCTCCACCAATTTCCCGATGACTCGCTGGCCGCGATGCTTGGGGCGGCATCGCGGCTGGCGCCGCTGGTCGCCGCCTGCGAGCCGCGGCGCTCGGCCCTGGCGATGGGCGGGGCGCGGCTGCTGTGGGCGATCGGCTGCGGGGAGGTGACGCGGCTCGATGCCGCGATCAGCGTGCGCGCGGGGTTCCGCGGCGGCGAGATCGGCGCCCTGTGGCCGGAGCGCGCGGGCTGGGTCCTGCAGGAGCGGCCGGCGGGGCCGTTCAGCCATCTCTTCGTGGCGCGGCGCGCGTGACGCATGACGCGATCGTCGTCGGCGGCGGGCCGGCCGGGGCGGTGACGGCGCTCTTGCTGGCGCGTGCCGGCTGGCGCGTGGCGGTGGTGGAGAAGGCGCGCTTCCCGCGGCGCAAGCTGTGCGGCGAGTTCATGTCGGCGGGGAACGCGGCGGTGATGGCGGCGCTGGGCCTCGGCGCGGCGTGGCAGGAGGCGCCGGGGCCGGAGGTGACCGCGGTCGGGCTCTATTGGGGCGAGCGGGTGCTGGCGGCGCCGATGCCGCGCGGGGCGGCAGCGCCGTGGGGGCGGGTGGTCGGGCGGACGGCGCTGGACGCGCTGCTGCTGGCGGCCGCGGCGGAGGCGGGGGCGGAGGTGATCCAGCCCGCCCGCGCCGTGGCGCTGGAGGCGGTGCCGGGCGGGCAGGAATGCCGGGTGGAGGCGGAAGGCGCGGCGCGGCCGCTGCGGGCGCCGGTGGTGGTGGCCGCGCATGGCTCCTGGGAGCCGGGCGGCCTGCCGACGCAGCCGGTGCGGGCGCATGGGGCGGCCGACCTGCTCGGCTTCAAGGCGCATCTGCTGGGCTGCGCGCTGCCGCGCGGGCTGATGCCGCTGCTGCTGTTCCCGGGCGGCTATGGCGGGATGGTGCAGGCGGATGCGGCGCGGGTCAGCCTCAGCCTGTGCATCCGGCGCGATGCGCTGGCGGCGTGCCGGGCGCGCCATGGCGGCGCGGCGGGGGAAGCGGTGCTCGCCCATCTGCGGGCGAGCTGCCGCGGCGTGCGGGAGGTGACCGAAGGGGCGGCGGCGGAGCGGGCGTGGCTGGCGGCGGGGCCGATCCGGCCGGGATTCCGCCCGCTGGCGCAGGGGCGCGTCTTCGCGGTGGGGAACGCCGCAGGGGAGGCGCATCCGATCATCGCCGAGGGGATCGGCATGGCGATCCAGTCGGCCTGGCTGCTGGCGGGTGAATTGGCGCCGCTGCGCGACAGGCTGGATGAGGATGACACCCTGGCGGCGGCGGGACGGCGCTATGCGCGGGCCTGGCGCGGCGCCTTCGCCGGGCGCATCCGGTTCGCCGCGGCGCTGGCCGCGGCGTCCGCGTGGCCGACAGCGTGGTTCGGGCCGCCGGTGGTCGCGGCAGCGCCGTGGCTGCTGACGCTGGGGGCATGGTTGAGCGGGAAGGCGGTGCTTGAAGGTTGGGGGGCGGAGTGAACTCCGCCCCCCAAACCCCCCACCTCCTTTTTTTGGATACTTGGCGCTGGTGGCTTCCGTATTCCCAGGCGACGCAGCGTTGTCGGGCTGAGAAGGGCGCTCGCCCTGGGGAAGGGAGTTCACTCCCTTTCCCAGAGTCGCCATCCCGGCGCCAGCACCGTGAGGTGGTTGAAGCTGCCGATCAGGTCGCGCGCTGGATCGGCGCTGGCGCGGGCCAGCGCGATCGCGCCGTCATCGGCGAGCACGTAGAGGGTGCGCGGCTCGAAGCGGCCGGTCGCCAGGATCTCCGCCATGCGTGCGTTGAGCGCGGCGACCGGCTGCGGCGCCAGCCGCGCGAGATAGACCGCGTCGGTGGCAAGGCCCGCGGTCGCGGCGAACACCGCGACCTCCTCCCACCACGGCGCCTGGTTGGCGGCGGGGACGATGCGGATGCGGTCGTAGCGGCGCGCGGCCTCGGCCCAGAAGGGATCCGAGAGGCGGAGCGGGAGGGTGGCCGGCATCGGGACGAAGAAGTCCCGCAGCCGGGCGAGGCCGGGGCGGAGGTCCACCACCTGGATCGCCAGGGCGGCGGCGAGGACGAGGCTGGCGCGCCGCGGGCCGAAGCCACGGATCAGGGCCAGCGCGGCGGCGACCAGCAGGGTGTAGGCGACCGGCCAGAAGAAGCGCTCGGAGGCGCGGAGCGCGTCGGCGTAGCGCTGGATCGGCTCCGGCAGGGTGAAGAGGGTGTATTCGCGGCCGCCGATCGCGACGCGGTGGGTGATGGCGAGCGCCAGCGTGAAGGCGAGCATCAGCAGCAGCGGCCAGTGGCGGCGCAGGAAGGGCCGCGGGCGGCGGGTCCAGGCGATGGCGCCGGCGAGCAGCAGCAGCAGGCTGCCGAGGCCGAGATAGGAATTGCCGACCTCGAGATGGCCGGGATCGGGGAGGTTGGCGAGCAGGCCGCCCCACTCCTCGGCGTCGAAGGGGGCGAGCAGGTCGAGCTGCATGCGGCCAAAGCCGCCCCAGGAGCCGCCGAAGCCGCCATGCAGCATGAAGGCGCCGGCGGCCCAGAGGGCGAGCAGGGTGAGGGCGGGGGCGAGCAGGGCTTCGGCGATGAGGGCGGCGCGGCGGGTGGGATTGGTGGCGCGGGCGAGCCAGTCGGCGGCCCAGAAGCCGGCGGTCATCGGCAGCAGATAGGCGTGGATCAGCGATGCCGCGACCAGCAGGGCGCACCAGGCGGCGATGCGGCGGGCGCCGGCGACGGGGGTGAGATAGAGCAGCAGGGCGGCGAGTTGCAGGAATTGCCCGCCCAGCGCGAAATGCCCGCCGAGCCGGCCGAGCAGCATCGGCTGCAGCACGAGGAGCGCGGCGCCGAGCAGCCGCGGCAGCGGGTGATCGGTGGCGAGGCCGAGCAGGCGCCAAGCGAGCCAGGCTTGCAGGCCGCCGCAGGCGTAGAGCCAGAGGCCCCAGTATTGCGGGACCTCGAGGATCGGGTGCAACGCCTTGAAGGCGAAGGCGAGCAGCGGAATGGCATCCGCGTAGTAGATGGAGGAGGCGATCTCCAGCCCGTAATCGGGGTTGAGGCCGGGCGGCCAGGACCAGGGGCTGCGCGCGAAGAAGGTGTAGCCGAGCCAGTACTGGACGGGATCGGGACCGATGCGGCCGGACAGCATCCAGCCGGTGTGCCAGGGCGAGAGGATGTGCCAGCCGAAGATCGCGCTGGTAATGGCGCAGCCCATGAGAAAGGCCGCGAGCCCGCCGAGCGCGGCATGCGCTTCCGAGGTCTTCTCCGCCGTGATGCCGGTTGCGCTCACCCTGTCCTCGCCGCGCCCGCCGGGCAGGAGACGCGCAGGATGCGGCGTGGTTGCGGCGGCGTTGTGGCGGGGGGCGCGCGGCTGAAAGATTGGGGGAGGGAGATGAACTCCCTCCCCCAAACCCCCTCCCTCCTTTTTTTGGCTACTTGGTGCCTGTGGCTTTCGTGCGCCGGGGCGACACAGCGTTGTCTGGTGGAGAACGGAGCTCTGGCGCTGAGCGGCTCCCGCACTCTCAGGCGCCGCAGCTTTGTCGGGCTGAGAACGGAGCGACCCACGCTTCCCCGTAGCCAAAAAAAGGAGGTGGGGGGTTTGGGGGGCGGAGTTCATCTCCGCCCCCCAATCTTTTTTCACGCCGCGGGAGGATGAGTGCCCCACCAATGGCGCGCGATGTCCGCGCGGCGGCAGACCCAGATGTCGCCGCAGGACACGACGTGGTCCAGGAAGCGCGCCAGCGCGGCGGCGCGGCCAGGGCGGCCGATGAGACGGCAATGCAGGCCGACCGACATCATCTTCGGCGCGCCGTTGCGGCCTTCGGCGCGCAGGACTTCGCAGGCGTCGGTGAGGTATTGCGTGAAGGCGTCGGGTGCGGTGAAGCCGGGCGGGACGGCGAATTTCATGTCGTTGGCGTCGAGCGTGTAGGGGATGACGAGGTGCGGCTTGCCGTTCACCGCGACGTAGTGCGGCAGGTCGTCGTCATAGGCGTCGGAGTCGTAGAGGAAGCCGCCATGCTCGGCGACCAGGCGGCGGGTGCGCGGGCTGATGCGGCCGGTGTACCAGCCGACGGGGCGGTTGCCGGTGAGGCGTTCGATGGTTTCGACGCAGCGGGCGATCTCGGCGCGTTCGGTGGCTTCGGGGACGTTGTGGTAGTCGATCCAGCGCCAGCCATGCGAGGCGATCTCGTGGCCGGCATCGGCGAAGGCGCGCGCGGCGGCGGGGTTGAGCTCGAGGGCGCGGCCGACGCCGTAGATGGTGAGGGGGAGGTTGCGCTCGGCGAAGAGGCGGAGGATGCGCCAGACGCCGGCGCGGGCACCGTAGTCGAATTGCGATTCGACGGTGCGGTTGCGCTCGCCGAGGACGGGCGTGCCGCCGGGGGTTTCGTGGATGTAGAGCTCGCTGCCGGCGTCGCCGTTGAGCACGGTGTTTTCGGCGCCTTCCTCGTAGTTGAGGACGAAGGAGAGGGCGAGGGCTGCGCCCCCGGGCCAGCGCGGATCGGGCGGCGTGGCGCCGTAGCCGAGGAAGTCGCGGGGGTAGTCGGTGTCGGCGGCGAGGATCATGTGCATCGGGCCCGTCGTGAACGGTTGCGCGGCGCGCGCATCACGGGCTTGTTGCCCCACTGGCTGCGCGGCGCCGTGCAGGCTTCGCGCATGATGCGCATGACGCTGCTGCTCGGCCTAGCCCTGCTCGCCGGCGCGGCGCGCGCCGAGGAGGCGTGGGAGTTTCGCTGCCCCGTGGCGGGCGCGGTGGTGCGGTTCGAGGGCGGGCGGGCGATCGCCTATGAAGGGCCGGGCGAGGCGCCGCTGCTGTGCCGTGTGGCGGGGCGGCGCACGCCCTGGGTGCTGGGCGCGGGCGGGAACGAGGACCCGCTCGGGCGAGCGCTGTTCGAGACGCTGCGCGGATTCTTCCCGGCGCGCCCGGGGGCGCGGGCGGGGCTGCCGCCGCGCGACGCTTCGGGCGTGGGCGCGAGCGAGCTGGTGTTCGCGGGATTCGAGAGCGTGGACGTGGCCGGGCGGCCGCATGAGGCCGCACGGGTGGACTTCGCCTATCGCCGCTCGGCGGAGCGGCGGCAGCGCCTGGTGCTGTGGCTCGACCGCGCGAGCGGAGCGCTGCTCAGGATGATCTACGAGGACAGCGGCGGCACCGCGCCGGTGGATGCGCGGGCCGTCGCCTTGGAGCTGCCCTGAGGCGTCAGTTCTTCGCCTTGTCCACCAGCGCGTTCTGCTTGATCCAGGGCATCATCGCGCGGAGCTTCTCGCCGATCTCCTCGATCGGGTGCTCGGCGAGCTTGCGGCGTGTGGCCTTGAACGAGGCCTGGTTGACGCGGTTCTCGAGCATCCAGTCGCGCGCGAAGCGGCCGGACTGGATGTTCTCCAGCGCCTCCTTCATCGCCTTGCGGGTCTCGGCGGTGATGATCTTGGGGCCGGTGACGTATTCGCCGTACTCGGCGGTGTTGCTGATCGAGTAGTTCATGTTGGCGATGCCGCCCTCGTAGATGAGGTCGACGATCAGCTTCACCTCGTGCAGGCATTCGAAATAGGCCATCTCGGGGGCGTAGCCTGCCTCGACCAGGGTCTCGAAGCCGGCCTTGATGAGCTCGACGAGGCCGCCGCAGAGGACGGTCTGCTCGCCGAACAGGTCGGTTTCGCATTCCTCCTTGAAGGTGGTCTCGATGATGCCGGCGCGGCCGCCGCCGATCGCCGAGGCGTAGGAGAGCGCGATCTCGAGCGCGTTGCCGGAAGGGTTCTGGGCGACGGCGACAAGGCAGGGGACGCCGCCGCCGCGCTGGTACTCGCTGCGCACCGTGTGGCCGGGGCCCTTGGGGGCGATCATGAAGACATCGAGGTCCGGCCGCGCCTCGATCAGGTTGAAGTGGATGTTGAGGCCGTGCGCGAAGGCGAGCGCGGCGCCTTCCTTCATGTTCGGTCCTAGCGCCTCGCGATAGAGATCGCCCTGGCCTTCGTCGGGCGTGAGAACCATGACGACATCGGCCCACTTCGCGGCCTCGGCGGGGGGCATCACCTTGAAGCCCGCGGCCTCGGCCTTCTTGGCGGAGCCGCCGGGACGCAGGCCGATCACGACCTCGGCGACGCCGGAATCGCGCATGTTCATGGCATGCGCATGGCCCTGGCTCCCGAAGCCGATCACCGCGACCTTGCGGCCCTTGATCAGGTTCACATCCGCATCGCGGTCGTAATAGACGCGCATCTCTGGCGCACTCCCTTCTCTGGATCCGTTGGAACTCAAACGATCCCGCCGGGGCCGCGGGCGATGGCGACCGCGCCGGTGCGCGACACCTCCGCCAGCCCGAGCGGGCGCATCAGCGCGACGAAGGCGTCGATCTTGTCGGCGCTCCCCGTCATCTCGAAGACGAAGCTTTGCGTGGTGGCGTCCACCACGCGGGCGCGGAAGGCATCGGCGAGGCGCAGCGCCTCCATGCGGTGCTCGCCCGTTCCCACCACCTTGATCAGCGCGAGCTCGCGCGTCAGGTGCGGGCCTTCCAGGGTGAGGTCGGCGACCTTGTGCACCGGCACCAGCCGGTCGAGCTGCGCCTTGATCTGCTCGATCACCATGTCGGTGCCGGAGGTGACGATGGTGATGCGCGAGATGCGCTTCTCCTCGTCCACCGGCGCGACGGTCAGGCTCTCGATGTTGTAGCCGCGGCCGGAGAACAGGCCGACGACGCGGGCGAGGATGCCGGCCTCGTTCTCCACCAGCACGGCGATGGTGGCGTTGCGGAAGCTGTTGTCGCTGGGATCGGGCATGGATGCGGTTCACACGGCGTGAGCAGGCAGGGCGCGGGGCGGCGCGGTCGCCCCGCAGGCGAAGGCGGGATGGGTCCTCAGACCAGGACCTTGCCCTCGTCCGTCACGCCGGCGACGCCGCCTTCCTGCTCCGGCCCCATGATCATCTCGTTATGCGCGGCGCCGGAGGGGATCATCGGGAAGCAATTCTCGTCCTCGGCCACGGCGATGTCGGCGATCACCGCGCGGTCGGTCGCCAGCATCTCGCGGATGACGCGGTCGAGGTCGTCGGCGCTTTCCGCGCGCAGGCCGGTGGCGTGGAAGGCGTCGGCGAGCTTCACGAAATCGGGCAGCGCGGCGGAGTAGCTTTCGCTGTAGCGGCCGCCATGCAGCAGCTCCTGCCACTGCCGCACCATGCCCATGTAGCGGTTGTTCAGGATGAACACTTTCACGGGCAGCCGGTATTGGGCGAGGGTGCCCATCTCCTGGATGTTCATCAGGATCGAGGCCTCGCCGGCGATGTCGATGACGAGGGCATCGGGATGCGCGATCTGCACGCCCATCGCCGCCGGCAGCCCGTAGCCCATGGTGCCGAGGCCGCCGCTCGTCATCCAGCGGTTGGGCTGCTCGAAGCCGAAATACTGCGCGGCCCACATCTGGTGCTGGCCGACCTCGGTGGTGATGAAGGTGTCGCGGCCGGTGGCGCGGGTCAGCTCGAACAGCCGCTTCACCGCGTGCTGCGGCTTGATGATGTTCCCTTCCTGGCGGTAGCGCAGGCAGTCGCGCCCGCGCCACGCATCGATCTGGCGCCACCAGGCGGTCAGCGCCGGCTTGTCCTGCGGCGTCTCGTCGGCCTTCCAGGCCTCGATCAGCGCGGCGAGCACGCGGCCGGCATCGCCGACGATCGGCACGTCCACCTTGACGTTCTTGTTGATCGAGGAGGGGTCGATATCGGCGTGGATCTTCTTCGACCCCGGCGAGAAGGCGCTGAGCCGGCCGGTCACCCGGTCGTCGAAGCGCGCGCCGATGTTCAGCATGACGTCGCAGCCATGCATGGCGAGGTTCGCCTCGTAGGTCCCGTGCATGCCGAGCATGCCGAGGAACTGAGGATCGCTCGCCGGGAAGGCGCCGAGGCCCATCAGCGTGTTGGTGCAGGGAAAGCCGGTGAGGTGCACGAATTCGCGCAACAGGCGCGAGGCCTCGGGCCCCGCATTGATCACGCCGCCGCCGGTATAGACCACCGGGCGCGCCGCGCGCTTGAGCAGGCGCGCGGCGGTGAGGATCGAATCGCGGTCGGGCTCCGTCACCGGGCGGTAGGAGCGGTGCTCCTCCTGCGGCGGCTCGGTGTAGGGCGCCTTGTTGATCAGGATGTCCTTCGGCAGGTCGATCACCACCGGGCCGGGGCGGCCGGACTTCGCGACGTAGAAGGCCTCATGCACGACACGCGCGAGGTCGGCGGATTTCTTGACCAGGTAATTGTGCTTGGTGGCGGGGCGCGTGATGCCGGTGGTGTCGGCTTCCTGGAAGGCGTCGTTGCCGATGAGATGCGTCGGCACCTGGCCCGTGAGGCACACCACGGGGATGGAATCCATCAGCGCGTCGACCAGGCCGGTCACCGCATTGGTGGCGCCGGGGCCGGAGGTGACGAGCACGCAGCCCACCTTGCCGGTGGAGCGCGCATAGCCTTCCGCCGCGTGCACCGCGGCCTGCTCGTGGCGCACGAGGACATGGCGGATGGCGTTCTGCTGGAAGATCGCGTCGTAGAGCGGCAGCACGGCGCCGCCGGGATAGCCGAAGATGACCTCTACGCCCTGGTCCTTCAGCGCGCGCAGGACGACCTCCGCGCCCGACATGGTCAGGGCGGCGGCGGGGCTGGCTTGCTGGGCGGCGGACATTGGCGATCCCTTGGGGGTTGGAGCCGTGCTTGACCCTGCGCGCCACGACGACCGCGGCGGCAAGGCCGGCAGCCTTAAACGGGCTGCTGCGGCGCGTCAACGCGCCGCTTCAAGGAACATGCGAATTTCGGCCAGGAAACTTTCCGAAAGTTGCTCCAGACCCGCGATCCGCGCATTGATCCTATGCGTCCGGCTCGGGGGCGCGAGAGCGTGATGGCGAAACCAGGTCGCCTGGCGCTTGGTGTATTGCCCGGTGTTGAGGATGGCGCGGGCTGATGCGTCCTCCAGCGTCATGCCGCCGGCGAGGTGGGCGGCGAGCTCAGGCACGCCATGGGCGCGCATCGCGGGGAGCGCGGGGTCGAGGCGTTGCGCGGCCAGGGCGCGCACCTCGTCGAGCGCGCCGGCCTGCAGCATGGCGGACCAGCGGCGGGCGATGGCGTCGCGCAGCGCGTCGCGCGGCGGGTCGAGCAGGATGGCGGCGAAGCGCCAGGGGGCGGAGGTGCCGCGCTCGCGCTGCCAGGCGGCGAGGCCGCGGCCGGTCTCGCGCCAGACCTCCCAGGCGCGCGCGACGCGCTGGCTGTCGGAGGGACGCAGGCGCGCGGCGGTGTCCGCGTCCACCTCCGACAGCCGCGCATGCAGCGCCTCCGGTCCGAGCTCGCGCAGCAGGCTCCGCGCTCCGGTGCGTGCGGGTTCGCCGATCTCGGGGATTGCGGAAAGGCCTTCGGTCAGCGACGCGAAGTAAAGGCCGGTGCCGCCGGCGAGGATCGGCAGACGCCCCGCTTCGCGCGCGGCCTCCATCTCGGCGAGCGCCGCGGCGCGCCACCAGGCGACGCTCGCGGCCTCCGCAGCGGGGCGCACGCCGTACAGGCGGTGCGGGACACGCGCTTCCTCCTCCGGCGTCGGACGCGCGGTGATCACGCGCAGCTCGCGATAGAGCTGCATGCTGTCGGCATTGATGACAACGCCGCCGAGCTGCTCGGCGAGCGTCAGGGCGAGCGCGGACTTGCCGCTGGTGGTGGGGCCGGCGACGAGCAGGGCAAAAGGGAAAGAGCTGGGGAAGGGAGATGAACTCCCTTCCCCAGACCCCATCCCTCCTTTTTTTGGCTTCTTGGCGCTGGCGGCTCCCGCATTCTCAGGCGCCGCAGCGTTGTCGGGCGGAGAACGGCGCGCGCCACGCTTCCCCGTATCCAAAAAAAGGAGGTGGGGGGTCTGGGGGGCGGAGTTCATCTCCGCCCCCCAGGGCCGCGGTTGATCGGCCAGCAGCACCGGGTCATGGTCCGCGCGCGATGGACCATGTGCTCACCCTGATCGCGCCGCCCGGCGCGCTCGCCCAGCCTCACCTGCACCGCGCGCGCGACGCGCTGCGCAGCCTCGGCGCAGCGATCGGCGCGCCCGACTGGCTCGCGCCCGGGCAGGCCGCCGACCTGCCCTTCAGCGGCATCGCCGCCGACCAGGCGGCCGCCGCGGCGCATCTCGCGCTGACCGATGCGACGGTGGACGCGATCGCGCAGGACCTCGCGCCGGATGCGCCGGAGCGGCGGAAGCGCCTGCTGCTCGCCGACATGGACAGCACGATCGTCACCGGCGAGACGCTGGACGAGCTCGCCGCCGCCTGCGGACTCAAGGAGCGCATCTCCGAGATCACGCAGCGCGCCATGAACGGCGAGATCGATTTTCCCACCGCGCTGCGCGAGCGCGTGGGCATGCTCGAGGGCCTGTCGACGGATGCGCTGGACACGACCTGGGCGGCGACCGAGATGATGCCGGGCGCGGCGGAGCTGGTGGCGACGATGCGCAAGCATGGCGCGCGCTGCGCCCTGGTCTCCGGCGGCTTCACCTTCTTCACCGGCAGGGTCGCCGAGCGGCTCGGCTTCCACGATCACGTCTCCAACACGCTGCTGCATGAGGGCGGCAGGCTCACCGGCAAGGTGGCCGAGCCGATCCTCGATCGCCACAGCAAGCTCGCCACGCTGAAACGCCTCGCCGGCGAGGAGCGGGTGCCGCTCGCCGCGACGCTCGCGGTGGGCGATGGCGCCAACGATCTCGACATGCTGAGCGCCGCGGGGCTGGGCGTCGCGTTCCGCGCCAAGCCGATCGTCGCCCAGGCGGCGCGTGCGCGGGTCGATCATACGGACCTCGCGGCGCTGCTCTTCGCCCAGGGCTACCGCGCGGACGAGATCACGGCACGCCTGGGCTGAAGGCCCGGCGTGGCGCTCCAGGGGGGGCGCTGTCCCTCCGGACCTCCCCGCTGGGGGCTGCGCGCCCCCGGAGCCCGGCTGGAAGAAAAGGTCCGGACATGGGAAGGGGCACGTCCTGCACGCTGAATTGGCGCGCCGGTTGTGCCCCTTCCCATGCCCGGACCTCTCCCCGCGGGGTCTGGGGGGCATCGCTTGCCCCCCAGCGGGGAGAGCCCGAGAGGGGCAGAGCCCCTCTCGGAGAGCAACGGCCGAGTTGCCGTTCAGCCCGGGCTGCCGCGTTCGCCGCGCAGGCGGAGCGGGACGAAGCGCTGGCCGCCTTGGCCTTCGATGAGCAGCAGGGCGGTGCCGCGGTTCTGGCGGCGCAGGCGTTCGAGGCGTTCCTGCACTTCCTGCGGCGTGTTCACCTTCTCCTGCTGGACCTCGACGATGATGTCGCCCGGGCGGAGCTCGCGTTCGGCGGCGGGGCTGTCGGGCGCCACTTCCACGATGACCACGCCGCGCTGTTCGGGGCGCAGGCTGAAGCGCTCGCGCACTTCCGGGGTGATGCCGGTCACGCGCAGGCCGAGGCCGGAGAGCTCCATCGGGCGCTGGGTCGGGCCTGGGGTGGCGGCGGCCTGCTGCTGTTCCGAGGGCAGCTCGCCCAGGGTGACCTGCACGGTCTGCTCGCGGCCGTCGCGCCACACCACCACCGGGACTTCGCGGCCGACTGCGGTGTCGGCGACGATGCGCGGCAGGTTGCGCATCTCGCGCACGTCCTGGCCGTTGAAGCGCAGGATCACGTCGCCGGCGCGGATGCCGGACTTGGCGGCGGGGCCGTCGTCCTGGGCGCGGGCGACCAGGGCACCGCGGGCGCCGCCGGGCACGCGCAGGCTGTCGGCGATCTCGTCGGTCACCTGCTGGATGTTGACGCCGAGCCAGCCGCGGCGGACGCGGCCGCCGTCGCGCAGCTGCGCGACCACGTTGCGCGCGAGGTTGGAGGGGATCGCGAAGCCGATGCCGATCGAGCCGCCGGAGGGCGAGTAGATCGCGGTGTTGATGCCGATCACCTGGCCCGAGAGGTTGAACAGCGGGCCGCCGGAATTGCCCCGGTTGATGGCGGCATCGGTCTGGATGAAGTCGTCGTAGAGGCCCTGGCGGATGTCGCGGCCGCGTGCCGAGACGATGCCGGCGGTGACCGAGCCGCCGAGGCCGAAGGGGTTGCCGATCGCGACCACCCAGTCGCCCACCTGGATCTCGTCGGAATTGCCGAATTCCACCGCGGTCAGCGGGTGGGTGGTGGGCACGCGCAGCACGGCGATGTCGGTGCGCGGGTCGGTGCCGATCAGCTCGGCGCGCAGCGAGGTGTTGTCGTGCAGAATGACGTTGATCTCGTCGGCGCCGTCGATGACGTGGTTGTTGGTGATGACGATGCCGGCCTGGGCGTCGACGACGAAGCCGGAGCCGAGGGACTGGGCGCGCCGCGGGCGCTGCGGCTGCTGCTGTTCGCCCTGGCCGCCCGGGCCGCCGGGGCCCTGCGGGCGGTTGCGGTTGAAGAAGTCGCGGAAGAATTCCTCGAAGGGGCTGCCGGGCGGGGCCTGCGGCACCTCGGGCGCGTCGGGGCGGCCGGCGCGGGCCTGGGCGGTCTGGGTGGTCGAAATGTTGACCACCGCGGGCAGCAGGCGGCGGGCGAGCGGGGCGAAGCTCGGCTGGGCAACCTGGGGCGCCGGGGTGGCCTGGGGCGGCGGGGTGGAGGGCACGGCCGGCGCCGGCACGGCGGTCTGCGCCGGCGCCGGGTTCGGCGCCAGGGAGGCCGCGATGGCGGTGGCGAGGGCGAGGGTAGCGAAGCGCACGGTCGGGCACCTCTCGGATCACGGCCGCGGCGGGCGCGGCGGGGGAGTGCGGATGCAATGGAGGGCGCCGGGGGCGGATGCAAGGGCGGCGGGTGAAATCGCCGCGCTCACGCCCCCTTGAGCGCCCAGGCGAGGGCGATGCCGATGATGGCGGCGGCGAGGCCGCCCTGGCGCAGCCGGCCTTCCGGCGCGGCGGCCAGGGCGGCGAGGGCGCGGCGCATGGCGCCGGGGGCGATGGCGTAGGCCAGCCCCTCCAGGGCGAGCACGACGGCGACGCCCTGGAGGAGGCTGGCGAGGGTCATTGCGTCGGCCGCGGCGCCTCGGGCGTGGCGGCCGGGTCCGGCGCCGGGGCGGGGGCCGGCGCGCCGCGGGCGGCGGGCGGCGCGGCGGCGGCCGGCGCCGAGCTGCCGGGGGCGCCGGGCGCCGCGGCGGCCGCGGGCGAGGCGGCGCCGCCCGGGCCGCCGCCGCCGTCGCGGCCGCGGCCATGGACCGGGCTTTCGCGGAAGAAGCGGAAGAACTCGGAATCCGGCGTCAGCACCAGGCGCGTGTCGCCTTCCGAGAAGGCGTCGCGATAGGCCTGCATGGTGCGCCAGAACTGGAAGAAGTCGGGATCGCGCTGGAAGGCGTCGGCGAAGATCGCGATCGCTTCCTGCTCGCCCTGGCCGCGCTGGATGTCGGCGCGCGCCTGCGCCTCGGCCAGCAGCACGGTGCGGTCGCGCTCGGCGCCGGCGCGCACCCGCTGCGCGAGCTCCGCGCCTTCCGCGCGGGCCTCGCGCGCCACGCGCTCGCGCTCGGACTGCATGCGCGAGAGGATCGCCTGGGTGTTCTCCTCCGGCAGGTCGGCGCGGCGGATGCGCACATCCTCGATCTCGATGCCGAATTGCCGCGCCTCCTCGTTCACCTGGCGCTTGATCTCGCCCATGACGCGGGCACGCTCGGCGGAAAGCACCGCGGGCAGGGTCTCGCTGCCGAGCACGCGGCGGAGCGCGGAGGAGACGATCGAGTTCAGCCGCGCGCGGATGCCCTGCTCGGTGGCGCCGACCGTCTGGTAGAAGGTGAGCGGGTTGATGATGCGGTAGCGGGTGAAGCTGTCCACGATCAGCCGGCGCTGGTCGCCGAGGATGACCTCCTCGCCCGGCGCGTCGAAGTCGAGCAGCCGGCGGTCGAAGGTGATGACCGACTGGATGAAGGGCAGCTTGACGTGCAGGCCCGGCTCGTTGATCGGCCGGATCGGCTCGCCGAACTGGGTGATCAGCACCTGCTGGGTCTGCTGCACGGTGAAGAGGGCCGAGAAGGCGGTCATCGCCGCCACCAGCAGCACGGCGAAGAGGATGAAGCCGCGGTTCATCGGATGGCTCCGGTGGCGCCGCGGGGCGGCTGGCCGAGGGTGGCGGGGCCGGTCGGCAGCGGCTGCGGGCGCGCGGTCGGCAGCGGGCTGCGCTGCTGCGGCTGGCCGCCCTCGCCGAGCGGCAGGAAGGGCACGATGCCCTGCAGCCGGTCATCGACGATGACCTTCGGGTTGCGCCGCAGGATCTCCTCCATGGTCTCGAGATACATGCGCCGCGTGGTCACGTCCTGCGCCGCGCGATAGGCGCCGAGCACGGCGATGAAGCGCGCCGCCTCGCCGCGCGCGCGGGCGATCTGCGAATCGCGGTAGCCCTGCGCTTCCTGGACGATGCGCTCGGCCTCGCCGCGGGCGCGGGGGATGATGTCGTTGCGGTAGCTCTCGGCCTCGTTGCGGGCGCGCTCGCGGTCGGCATTGGCGCGCTGCACGTCGCGGAAGGCGTCCACCACCGCCGCCGGCGGATCGACCTTCTGGAGCTGGACCTGGGTGATCTCCACCCCCGCACGGTACTGGTCGAGGATCGCCTGGGTGCCGCGGCGGACCTGCTGCTCGATCTCGGCGCGCGCCTCGGTCAGCGCGGGCTGGATCGGGGTGCGGCCGATCACCTCGCGCATCACGCTCTCGGCGGCCCACTTCACCGTGCTTTCCGGGTTGCGGGTGTTGAACAGGAAGTCGCCGGCGTCGCGGATGCGCCAGAACACCGCGAAGTCGATGTCGATGATGTTCTCGTCGCCCGTCAGCATCAGCGATTCCTCGGTGATGTCGCGCGAGGGGACGGGGCGCTGGAGCTGGCCGGGCTCGGTGGCGCTGCGGAAGCCGACATCGACGCGGTTGATGCGGGTGACGCGGGGCGTGGTGACGCTCTCGATCGGCCAGGGGATGTGGTAGTTGAGGCCGGGGAGGGCGTTGCGGTTGTAGGCGCCGAAGCGCATGACGATGCCCTGCTCGTCGGGCTGCACGCGGTAGAAGCCGGAGGCGGCCCAGGCGAGCAGCAGCACGAGGGCGAGCAGCACCAGGCTCTTGCCGCCGGAGCGGCGCGGCAGCACGCGGCGCACCGCGTCCTGCGCCTGGCGGATCAGCTCGTCGAGATCGGGACCGCGGCCCGGCCCGCCGGAGCCGCCCGAAGGCGGCGTGCCCCACGGCCCCCCGGGCCGGGGATTCCCCCAGGGGCTCGGGCCGCCGCTGTTGTTCCAGGGCATCGGACGGGTGGCCTCCTTCTTCGTTCCCGGCAAAAGGCGCTGCCCCGCCGGCGCGGCATCGGGCGCGGCGGGACGCGTCCCATATAGACCAGGGCGGGCGGCGGGGATACGCCGTGGCAAGGCGCCCCCGCCGCGGCGGGGCCGATATCGGCGAGCAACGAGGGCATTCCGAGCGATGGCGGATCTGGTCGAGGCGGTGAGGACGGCGCTCGGCGCGGTGCGCGACCCGGCGACCGGGCGCGACGTGGTGTCCTCCGGCATGCTGCAGGGCCTGGTGGCGCGCGAGGGGATGGTGCAGTTCGCGCTGGAGGTGCCGCGCGAGCGGGCGCGGGAGCTGGAGGGGCTGCGGGAGGCGGCGGAGCGCGCGGCGGGCGCGGTGCCGGGGGTGATCTCGGCGACCGCGGTGCTGACCGCGCATCGGCCGGCCGCTGCGGCGCCGCCGCAGCCGGCAGCGGCGCCGCGCGGCCGCGCCGCGCCGGGGCAGGGCGCGATGCTGCTGCCGGAGGTGGGGGCGATCGTCGCCGTGGCCTCCGGCAAGGGGGGCGTCGGGAAGTCCACCACCGCGGTGAACCTGGCGGTGGCGCTGGCGGCGCAGGGGCTGAAGGTTGGTTTGTTGGACGCCGACATCTACGGGCCGTCGCTGCCGCAGATGCTGGGGGCGCGGGAGCGGCCGCAGGTCTCCGGCCAGCGCATCATCCCGCTCGCCCGCTGGGGGCTGAAGGCGATGTCGATCGGCTTCCTGGTGGACCAGGAGACCGCGATGGTGTGGCGCGGCCCGATGGTGATGGGCGCGCTCGAGCAGATGATGGGCCAGGTGGAGTGGGGCGCGCTCGACGTGATGGTGGTGGACATGCCGCCAGGCACCGGCGACGCGCAGCTCACCATGTCGCAGCGCGTGCCGCTGGCCGGGGCGGTGATCGTCTCGACGCCGCAGGACGTGGCGCTGATCGACGCGCGGCGCGGCGTGCGCATGTTCGAGAAGGTCAACGTGCCGGTGCTCGGGCTGATCGAGAACATGTCGTTCTTCTGCTGCCCGAAATGCGGCCATCGCGCGGAACTGTTCGGGCATGGCGGGGCGCAGCGGGAGGCGCAGCGGCTGGGGGTGGAGTTTTTGGGCGAGCTGCCGCTGAAACTCGAGATCCGGGAATTGTCGGATGCCGGCACGCCGATCGTGATGGCGCGGCCGGAAAGCGCGGAGGCAGGGGCGTACCGGCGGATCGCGGCGCGGCTGTGGGAGAAGCTGGCGGGGCGCGGCGCGCCGGCGGGGCCGCGCATCGTGGAGGAGTGAGGGGCGGGCGCCGTACCGGCGATGAAAGAGAAAGGCTGGGGGGCGGAGAGAACTCCGCCCCCCAGACCCCCCGCCTCCTTCTTTTGACTATTGGGAAGCGTGGGGAGCGCCGTTCTGAACCCGACAACGCTGCGGCGCCTGAGAGTGCGGGAGGCGGCCGCAACGCCGCGTCACGATGCCGGACGGCAGTCCGCCGGGACGCAAAGGCATGAGGCCTCGCTCAGGCCGCGCGCGCCTCCACCACCAGCTGCACGCCGAGCGCCGCCAGCGCCTCCTCCACCTGGCCGACATGGCTGCGGTGCATGGGGTCGCGCAGGCGGCGCACCGCCTTCTCGTCCAGCCCCAGCCGCTCGGCGAGATCGGTGTTGCCGACCTTGCCGCTCACCATCGCGTCATGCAGGGCGAGCTTCGCGGCGGCCAGCAGCGGCACCGCCACCACCGGCCGGCCATGCGCCGGGGACGGCGCCGGCAAGGGCCGGCCGTCCTCGGTGTAGAACGACAACGCCGTCACCAGCGCGTCCTGCGCCATGGCCATCGCCTCGGCCTCGTTCTCGCCCTGAGTGATCGCCTCGGGCACATCCGGAAAGACGACGGAGAAGCCGCCTTCGGCCTCCGGCGTCAGCGTCACGGGAAAGGCGTAGCGCATCGCTCAATCCTCCAAGTCCTCTGCGGTGATGCCGAGCTGCCTCAGGATGCCGCGGAAAGTGCCGGCCTTCAGGTCCACCGCGTGCCGCGGCAGCGTGCTCGGCCGGCCGTTCAGCCGCAGCTTCGTGTGGCTGCCGCCTTCCTTGACCTCGAGCGTCCAGCCGCGCCGGGTGGCGGCGCGGCGGAGGCGACGGAGGAAGTCGGCGGGCTTCATCGGTATGGTTTTCGGACATTTTTGTCCGTCAATCAAGCGGATGATCGGTCATGTGTGTCCGGTTGGGGGCGTGGCGCCATGATGCGGCGCCAGTGGCGTCACCGGACGCAGGATTCAGCATCCGGCGCCGCGGCAGTGGCGCGGCCCGTCCCTTCCTTGCGAGGATGGCCGGCAAAGAGGGAGGACATCCGATGCCGGTCGCACCGCGCCGAGCCCTGCTCGCGATCCTCGCCGCGCCGCTGGCGCGGCCCGCCCTGGCGCAGGGGCGCTACCCGGACCGGCCGGTCCGGCTGATCGTGCCCTGGCCGCCGGGCGGCTCGGCCGATGCGCAGCTCCGCTCGCTCGGGGAGATCGCGAGCCGCGCCCTGGGGCAGCCGGTGGTGGTGGAGAACCGCGCCGGCGCCTCCGGCACGCTGGGCGCGCTGCATCTCACGACCCAGGCGCGGCCGGATGGCTACACCATCAGCCAGATGCATCTCTCGGTGATCCGCCGGCCCTTCATCGTGCGCACGCCGCCCTGGGACGCGGTGAACGACTTCACGCACATCATCGGGCTGTGCGGCTGGATGTTCGGCATCGCGGTGAAGGCGGACGGGCCGATCAGGAGCTGGGCCGACTACCTCGCCTATGCGCGCGCGCATCCCGGGCGGCTGACCTACACGACGAGCGGGATCGCCACGACCAACCACCTGGCGATGGAGGAGATCGCCGCGCGCGAAGGGCTCGAGCTGGTGCATGTGCCGTACCGCGCGTCCAACGAGGCGGCGGTGGCGGTGGTGTCGGGCGAGGTGATGAGCGTCGCCGACAGCTCGGCCTGGGCGCCGCTGGTCGAGGGCGGGCGGCTCAAGCTCATCTGCGTCTGGACCGGCGAGCGCTCGCCGCGGTTCCCGGATGCGCCGACGCTGAAGGAGCTCGGCTACGACATGGTGGTGACCTCGCCCTACGGGTTGTCGGGGCCGAAGGGGATGGATGCGGGCGTGGTGCGCGTGCTGCACGATGCCTGCAAGGCGGCGCTGTTCGATCCCGCCAACGCCGCGGTGCGCGCGAGCTTCGACATGCCGCTGGAATACTACGACACGGAGCAGTACCGGGATTTCGTGGTGCGCCGCGCGGCGTATGAGCAGCGGATGGCGCAGCGGCTGAACCTGCGGATCGATTGAGGGCGCCGGCGGCGCGTGCCGGCGCATCGGCGCGGCCGAGCTGCCGGGCGTCGGGCCGGACAGGCGGCGATGCACGGCCGTGTCGCGCGAAGGCGCGCCGCGGCGCGCGCGGCGGCGATGGTCGCAGCACTTGCCGGCGCGGGGCGGATGCGGAATGGCGGGGGAGGGGAACATGGCGCGGCGGCTGGTGGTGGTGGGCGGCGGCTTCGCCGGGCTGTGGAGCGCGGCCGGCGCGGCGCGCGCCTTCGATGCCTGGGGCGAGCGCGATGCGGAGGTGGTGCTGGTCAACCCGGACCCGTTCCACGTCATCCGCGTGCGCTGCTACGAGGCCGATCTCGCGCCGGTGCGCATCCCCCTGGACGAGGTGCTGGGGCCGATCGGGGTGCGGCGGGTGGAGGCGCGGGCCGAGGGGATCGACCCGGAGGGGCGGGTGTTGCGGCTGCGGCGGCCCGACGGCGCGGCGGAGGAATTGCGATACGACCGGCTGGTGCTGGCGGCGGGCAGCGCGCTGCTGCGCCCGGACATCCCCGGCGTCGGGCATGGCTTCGACGTGGACAGCTATGAGGGTGCGGCGCGGCTGGCGCGGCACGTCGCGGCGCTGGAGGGCGATGCGGCGGGATGCTGGACGGCGGTGGTGCTCGGCGCCGGGCTGGTCGGGCTGGAGATCGCCTGCGAATTGCCGGCGCGGTTGCGGGCCGCGCAGGGCGGCGGGGCGGCGCCGGTGCGCGTGGTGCTGCTCGACCACGCCGCGGTGGCCGGCGCCGGCATGGGGGCGGCGGCGGCGGCGATCCGTGCCGCGCTGGAGGCGGCGGGGGTGGAGGCGCGCGGCGACGTCTCGGTCCGCGCCATGGATGCCGAGGGCGTCGTGCTGAGCACCGGCGAGCGCATCGCCGCGCAGACGGTGGTGCTCGCGACGGGCATGCGGGCGAGCCCGCTCGCCGAGGCGGTGCCGGCGCCGCGCGATCGGCTCGGGCGGCTGGAGGTGGATGGGTTCCTGGCGGTCGCGGGCGTGCCGGGCGTATTCGCCGCGGGGGACATCGCCAGCGCCGCGTGCGACGGCGCGGGCCATGCCACGGTGATGTCCTGCCAGCATGCGCGGCCGATGGGGCGGCTGGCGGGGCACAACGCGGCCTGCGAATTGGCGGGGCGCGCGGGCGAGCGCATCGCCTTCGCGGCGCCGGACTATGTGACGGTGCTCGATCTCGGGCCCTGGGGCGCGGTGTACACCGCGGGCTGGGACCGCGGCGTGCTGCGCGCCTCGGGGCCGGAGGCGAAGCGGGTGAAGCAGGCGATCAACGGGGCGCGGATCTATCCGCCGCGCGATGGCGACCGGGCGGCGATCCTCGCCGCGGCGGCGCCGGTGATCCAGGCGGCGCCTAAAATTGCGAGCTAAGGACTGGGGAAGGGAGATGAACTCCCTTCCCCAGACCCCATCCCTCCTTTTTTTGGCGACTTGGTGCCGGTGGCGGCGTTCGGGCGGATCCGGGCCGTCGTCTCGTGGAAAATGTGACACCTTCTCCACGGGACAACGCTGCGCCTCACGCGGGCGCTCGCCACTCGCACCAAGTAGCCAAAAAAAGGAGGTGGGGGGCTTGGGGGGCGGAGTTCACTCCGCCCCCCAATCTTCTCTACCCGCGTTCGCGCGCCGCGAGTTGCTGGATCTGGTTCCGCATCGCCGCCAGCAGTGCCGAGACCTGTCCGCCGTTGCGTTGGATCACCGCGGCGTACTCGCTGCGCGTCGTCAGCCGGAGGCTGGTCCCTTCCGCGATGACGTCCACCACCTTGGGCTGTCCGGCGATCTCGCTCACGCGCCAGTCGAGTGCGAAGGGTGCCGCGTTCGGCCGCTGGATGATGGTGTTGACCAGCGCGTCCTCCTCGGTGCGTTGCTGGCTGCGGCCGAGGGCGAAGGTGACGCCGCGGTACTCGCCGAAGCGGGCGGAGAGGTTGCGCACGATGATCTCGTCGAACAGGCGGAGGTATTCCTGCATCTCCGGTGGCGCGGCGGCGCGCGCGTAGCGGCCGAGGATGAAGCGGCCGGTGCCCTCGATGTCCACGGTGCGGCGCAGGACGGCGCCGACGCGGGCGCGGCGTGCCGGGGTGTCCATCCGCGGGTCGTTGATGGCGGCCACCAGCTCCTGGCCGGCCGCCTGGATGAAGGCGGTGGCGCGCGCGAGGTCCATCTCGGCCCGCGCGGCGCGGAACGCGGCAAGGCTCCCGGCCCCTGCGAGGCCGGTGAGCAGAAGGCGGCGGTTCATGCCTGGCATATGGGTCCTGTCCGCGAGGAGGCCAGATCAGCGGCCCGGGGGGGTGGCGCCTGGGGTGGTGACCCCCTGGCCGAAGCCTGGCCCGCCGGCGGGGTCCGTCCGCCCGGCCTGGCCGTCGCGGTTCTGGATCTCGAAGGCGCGGCGCTGGCGGTAGGCTGAGCGCAGGGTGGCGTAGGGGTCGAGCGAGGTGTTCCGCACGTCCTGGATCGGGTCGAGCAGCGCCTCGCGCGTGTCGAGCACGGTGAGGCCGACGCGGGTCCAGTTGGCGGCGTCCACCGCCACACCTTGGCCGATCCAGGTGAACGGGCTGGCGACGATGTCCACCCCGAAGCCGAACAGGTCGCGCGGGTTGGAGGGGCCGAGCACGGGAACGAAGAGGTAGGGGCCCTCGCCGAGGCCCCAGACCGCGAGGGTCTGGCCGAAATCCTCGTTGTGGCCGGGCGTGCCCCAGCGCTCGGCGACGTCGATGAAGCCGGCGAGGCCGATGGTAGAGTTCACCATGAAGCGGGCCAGGGTCGTGCGGGCCCGCTCGGTCTGGCCCTGGAGCAGGTCGTTGAGCAGGATCACCGGGGTGCGGAGGTTGCCGAGCGCGTTGCGCACGCCGTCGCGCACCGGCTGGGGCAGCACGGCGCGGTAGGCGCGGGCGACCGGTTCCAGCACCGCGCGGTCGATCGCCTCATGGACGTCGAACATGGTGCGGTTGCTGGGCTCGAGCGGGTCGTTGGTCTGTTCGAATTCGGCGACCGCCTCCGGGTCGCTCGCCGGGGGGCGGGTGGCGCAGGCGCCGAACAGGAGGAGCGCGCCCAGGAGCAGCGGACGGGCGGCAGGGAAGACTGATCGCATTCACACCGTTCCGGATCGGCCCCGCACCAGGGCGTGCGGCGCCCCTTTACATGGCGGCCCGCTTGCAGGGAACCATGCCCGGGGCAACGTAACGGGGCCGTGTTGCCGAGTCGTGGCTCTGTTGTAACAGAGGCTTGCGGCCTTGCATCGGGGCGCCGCCCGCGCGAGAGGACAGGCATGAACCATCCCGCCACCGGCACCCAAGCGGGCACCCTGCAGCGCTGGCTGACCGGCCCGCGCATCGCCGGGCTCCGCAGCCCGACGGAGTACCCGCCGCCGCGGCTCTCCTTCGAGTTCTTCCCGCCGCGGACGGAGGCGCTGGAGCAGCAGCTCTGGGCCTGCATAAGGCGGCTGGAGCCGCTGGCGCCGCGCTTCGTCTCGGTCACCTACGGGGCGGGCGGGACGACCCAGGAACGCACCCATGCGACGGTGACGCGGCTGGTGCAGGAGACCAGCCTGACGCCGGCGGCGCATCTCACCTGCGTCGGCGCGGCGCGGGCGGAGGTGGATGCGGTGGCGCAGCGCTACTGGGCGGCGGGGGTGCGGCACATCGTCGCGCTGCGCGGCGACCCGCCGGCGGGGGAGGCGCGCTACACCCCGCATCCGGAGGGCTATGCCTATGCCGCCGACCTGGTGGCGGGGCTGAGGCGGGTGGGGGATTTCGAGATCTCGGTGGCGGCCTATCCGGAGGTGCACCCGACCGCTGCGTCGGCGGAGAGCGATCTCGACAACCTGAAGCGCAAGCTGGATGCGGGGGCGACGCGGGCGATCACCCAGTACTTCTTCGATAGCGACACCTATCTGCGCTTCCTGGACCGCTGCCTGACGGCGGGGATCACCGTGCCGATCGTGCCCGGGATCATGCCGGTGTCGAACTTCACCCAGATGCGGAAATTCTCGGCGATGTGCGGGGCCTCGGTGCCCGAATGGATGGCCACGCTGTTCGAGGGGCTGGACGAGGATCCCGAGACGCGGCGCATGGTGGCCGCGGTGGTGGCGGCGGAACAGGTGCGGCTGCTGCAGGCGAACGGTGTGGACGAGTTCCACTTCTACACGCTCAACCGGCCGGACCTGACCTACGCGATCGCGCATCTGCTGGGAGCGCGGCCGGCGGCGCGCTGAAGGCCGCGGGTGCGGGCCAGGAGGGGCGCTGCCCCTCCTGGACCTCCCCGCTGGGGGGCGACCTCGCCCCCCAGACCCCGAGGGCAGGTTCGGAAATGGGAAGGGGCACAACCCGCGCGCCGCTTCAGCGGGCGGGACATGCCCCTTCCCATTTCCGAACCTGAACACTCACGCGGGGTCCGGGGGGCACGGCTGCCCCCCGGCGGGGAGAGCCCGAGAGGGGCAGAGCCCCTCTCGGTCCCGCATCCGGGCCTTGGGCGCAACCGCCCGTGCTGCGTCCCGTTCAGGCGGGCATGTCCCGCGGCATTCGTTTCCTCGCGATCCTGCTGACCGCGCTGGCGCTGGTGCCGGCGGGGGCGCATCTGCTGGAACTGCCGAACAAGATGCCGCTGGGGCGGGATGCCTATTTCACCGTGCAGCAGATCTATCGCGGCTGGGCGGCGTTGGGGGCGGTGCTGATCGCGGCCGTGCTGGCGAACGCGGTGGCGGCGTTGGCGGCGCGGCGCGCGGGGGTGCCGGCGCGGCCTTTCGCCTTCGCCATGCTGCTGATGCTGGCGACGCTCGCGATCTTCTTCGCCTGGACCTGGCCGGCCAACCAGGCGACGGAGAACTGGACCGTGATGACCGAGGATTGGGAGGCGATGCGCGCGCAATGGGAATACGCGCATGCGGCGAACGCGGTGCTGACCTTCCTGGCGCTGTGCTGCGCGGTCAGCGGCTCGCTCGCGCCGGCGGCGCATACACCGGGCGCAGCAGGAAAGGGCTGAGGAAGAGCGGGAACTGGCACAGCACGAGGAAGAGCAGGATGGCGGGGTCGGTCGCCGCGGGCAGCACCGCGTAGTAGAGCGCCATGTTGCGGTTGCCGGAGAGCAGGCCGGCGGAGAGCGCGACGCGGGGGCCGCTGCGGGCGAAGGCCGCCGCCGTGAGGGCGTTGAGGCCGAAATTGCCGGCGAAGGCGAGGGCGAGGCCGCCGGCGACGAAGGCGGGCTCGGCGAGGATGCGGGCGAGCACGCCATCCATGACGCCGAAGCCGTAGCAGGCGACCAGCCAGACCACCGCGCCGTCCACCGCCTGGCCGGCGCGGGCCAGGCGCTCGCGCGGGATGGCGGCGCGCAGCGCCAGCGAGATCAGCAGCGGCAGGCCGACCAGCAGGGCGAGACGGCCCATCAGCGCCGGCAGCGCGATGGCGAGGTCGATGCCGAGCAGGCCGAGCGCCAGCGGCGGCGCGGTGAACGGGACCAGCAGGGTGGAGATCAGCGCGACCACGAGGCAGAGCTCGCCATCGAGGCCGACCAGGCGGGCGAAGGCGGGGGAGGAGGTGGCGGCGCAGCCGGTGGCCATCAGCACGAGCCCGGCGCCGAGCGCGCCGTCGAGGCCGGTCGCACGCGTGATGGCGGCGGCGATCAGCGGGCAGGCGAGCAGCAGGAAACCGAGCAGCGCCGCGACCAGCAGCGGACGGCGCAGATAGGCGAGGACCTGGGCGGGATCCACCCGCAGCAGCACCAGGGTCATCAGCCCCGCGACCGTGACGGTGACGAAGTCGCGGAACAGCGCGGCGAGCGGGGAGATCAGCAGGCCCGCGAAGATGCTGGCGGCGAGCAGCGCGCCGCCCTGCCGGGCGGACCATTCCAGGAAGCGGATCACGGGGAGCGGATCACGGGGGGCGGCGAATCAAGGGGGTCAGCGAATCAGGGAGGGGCGCGCCGGTTGGATGAGTTCGCCGGACGTTCTATATCCCGCTCGCCGCCGCGCCAATCCTGGGGGCGGCGACCTCCTTGGATTCGCTGCTTGAGCGCCGCCGCCCCCGACTATCTCGCCCGCCTCAATCCGGAACAGCGCGCAGCGGTGGAGGCGCTGGACGGGCCGCTGCTGGTGCTGGCCGGCGCCGGCACCGGCAAGACGCGCGTGCTGACCACGCGCTTCGCCCATCTGCTGGTGACCGGCAAGGCCTGGCCGTCCCAGGTGCTGGCGGTGACCTTCACCAACAAGGCGGCGCGCGAGATGCGCGAGCGGGTGTCGGCGATCCTGGGGCGGCCGGTGGAGGGGTTGTGGCTCGGCACCTTCCATGCGCTGGCGGCGCGGATGCTGCGGCGGCACGCGGAATATGTCGGGCTGACGCCGTCCTTCTCGATCCTCGACACCGACGACCAGATGCGCCTGTTGAAGCAGGTGATGGAGGCGGCGGGAATCGACCAGAAGCGCTGGCCGCCGCAGGGGCTGATGGCGGCGATCCAGCGCTGGAAGGATCGCGGCCTGACGCCGGAAGGCGTGACGCCGGCGGAGGATACGGACTACGCCGCCGGCCGCGCGCGGGCGCTCTATGCGGGGTACCAGGAGCGGCTGCGTTCGCTGAACGCCTGCGACTTCGGCGACCTGCTGCTGCACGTCACCGAGATCCTGAAGCGGCAGCCGGAGGTGCTGACGCAGTATCACCGCGCCTTCCGCTACCTGCTGGTGGACGAGTACCAGGACACCAACCTGGTGCAGTATTACTGGCTCAGGCTGCTGGCGCAGGCGCACCGCAACATCTGCTGCGTCGGCGACGATGACCAGTCGATCTATTCCTGGCGCGGCGCCGAGATCGAGAACATCCTGCGCTTCGAGAAGGATTTTCCGGGCGCGCACATCGTGCGGCTGGAGTCGAATTACCGCTCCACGCGGCCGATCCTGGCGGCGGCTTCGGGGCTGATCGCGCATAACAGTGGCCGCTTGGGCAAGACGCTGCGGCCGGGGCGCAACGATGCCGATGGCGAGAAGGTGCGCGTCGTCTCGCTGTGGGACAGCGAGGAAGAGGCGCGCATGGTGGGCGAGCGCATCGAGTCCGCGCGGCGCTCCGGCCATGCGATGAGCGAGGTCGCGGTGCTGGTGCGCGCCGGCTTCCAGACCCGCGCCTTCGAGGAGCGGCTGATCACGCTGGGCGTGCCCTACCGCGTGGTGGGCGGGGCGAAATTCTACGAGCGGCAGGAGATCCGCGACGCGCTCGCCTATCTGCGGGTGGTGCACCAGCCGGCGGACGACCTCGCCTTCGAGCGCATCGTGAACCTGCCGAAGCGGGGCCTGGGCGACAGCGCGATGCGGGCGATGCATGCGATCGCGCGTGAGCAGGCGGTGCCTTTGTCCGTGGCGGCGCAGCGCATGACCGAGCAGCCGGAGGCGCTGCGGCCGAAGCCGCGCCAGGCGCTGACCGAGCTCATGCGCGGCTTTGAGCGCTGGCGGGAGCTGATCGCGCGCGAGGGGCATGTCGTGGGCGCGGCGACCTTGCTCGACGAGAGCGGCTATACCGAGATGTGGAAGCAGGACCGCAGCCCGGAAGCGCCGGGGCGGCTCGAGAATTTGAAGGAGCTGCTGCGTGCGCTGGGGGAATTCGAATCGTTGGCGGGCTTCCTCGATCACGTCGCGCTGGTGATGGAGAATGACGAGGCGGCGGAAGGCGAGCGCGTCTCGCTGATGACGCTGCACGCTGCCAAGGGGCTGGAATTCGACATGGTGTTCCTGCCCGGCTGGGAGGAAGGGCTGTTCCCCTCCCAGCGCAGCCTGGACGAGGGCGGGGAGAAGGCGCTGGAGGAGGAACGCCGGCTGGCTTACGTGGGCCTGACGCGCGCGCGGCGCACCGCGGTGGTGAGCCATGCGGCGAACCGGCGGATCTACGGCAACTGGTCGTCCTCCATCCCGTCGCGGTTTCTCGACGAGCTGCCGGATGCCGAGATCATCCGCGAAGGCAACGCGATGATGCGCCAGCCGCCGACGACCGTGTTCGCCGGCAGCTTCCCGATCGCGGCGCGGCGGCCGCGCATGTACGACACCGGGGCCTGGGAGGTGCGCGAGCGGCCGGCGCGCAGCGACAAGCTGCAGGTGGGCGAGCGCGTGTTCCACCAGAAATTCGGCTATGGCCGCGTGGTGGCGGTGGAGGAGGACCGGCTCGACGTCGAGTTCGACAAGGCGGGCAGCAAGCGCGTGCTCGACAGCTTCGTGGAGAAGGCGTGACGGCGGGGGCAGAGTGGCCGGCGCCGCTCTCGCGCCGGCGCGCCGAGCCGCTCGAGACGCTCGCCATCGACGGGCTGCCGGAGCACGCGGTGCCGGCCTTCGAGGCGGCGCTCGAGACGGTGTGCGTCAGCGTCGGCTATTTCCGCGACGAGGCGAGCGACACCTGGCGGGTGGAAGGCGTGCGGGAATCCGGCGCCGGCGAGGGCGAACTTGCGGGTGCGTTGGCGCTGGCGGCCGCCGCTGCCGGGATCGCGCCGCCGACGCTGAGCGCGCAGCCGGTGGAAGCGGAAGGCTGGCTCGCACGCACCGCCGCCGCCTTCCCGGAGCAGGAGATCGGCCGCCGCTTCCTGGTCCGCCCGACGCATCTGCCGAACTCGGTGACGCGCCGGCGCATCGTGCTGCGCCTGGATGCGGGGCTTGCCTTCGGCTCGGGCGAGCACGCCTCGACGCGCGGCTGCCTGATGGCGCTGGAGCGCGTTGCGCATCGCCGGCCGATGCGGGTCCTCGATCTCGGCAGCGGGTCCGGCATCCTGGCGATCGCCGCGGCGAAGCTGCTGCATCGCGCGGTGCTGGCGACCGACATCGAGCCGTGGAGCGTGCGCGTCTGCGCGGAGAACGCACGGCTGAACGCGGCGCCGCTACGGGTGCTTCTGGCCGATGGCTGGCGGAACCGCAGCGTGCGCGCGGCGGCGCCCTTCGACCTGGTGTTCGCGAACATCCTGGCGCGGCCGCTCTGCGCGATGGCGCGCGATCTGGCCTTGCACCTTGCGCCCGGCGGTGTCGCCATTCTCGCAGGCTTGCTCGGGACGCAGGCCCGCATGGTGCTCGCGGCGCATCGGCGGCAAGGACTTGCGCTGGCGCGGCGCATCGATGTCGGGCCTTGGACGACGCTGGTGGTGAAGAAAGGCTGGGGGGCGGAGTTCACGTCGCGGCAGTGCCGCGACCCCCCCAGACCCCCCACCTCCTTTTTTTGGCTACGGGGAAGCGTGAAGAGCTCCGTTCTCAGCCCGACAACGGCTCGGCACCTGAGAGTGCGGGAGGAGCCGGCGCCAAGTAACCAAAAAAAGGAGGGAGGGGGTCTGGGGGAGGGAGTTCATCTCCCTCCCCCAGTCTTGTTCTAAACCTCCCGCATTGCTCGTGCCTTCTTCGCCCCTGGCCGGTTCAGGCACGCGTCGAGCCAGCCGCGTGTCTTGGGATGGCGCAGGAAGTCGAAGTGGTTCGCCCAGATGCCGAACAGCACGCCGGCGAGGTTGCAGTCGGCGATGCAGAATTGCGTGCCGAGCAGATACGGCCGGTCGTGCAGGTGCCGCTCCAGCGCGTCGAAGCGCGGCTCCAGCATCGCCGCGGCGTTTCGCGCGACTGACGGGTCGCGCTGGTCTGCCGGGCGCAGGAAGCTGTGCAGCGCCCATTGCAGCGCGTGGGGCTCGATCTCGGTTGCCGCCCACAGCGTCCATTGCAGCGCGCGGTCGCGGTCCGCGCCTTGCGGGCAGAGGGGCGGGCCGGCCTTGCCGGCGATGTGGAGGTTGATGGCGAGGGATTCGAACAACACGAGGTCCTCGTCCTCGAGGACCGGCACCTTGCCTTGCGGGTGCAGCGCGGCGCTGCCGGGCGAGGTCGGGATCAGCTCATAGGGAAGCTGCGCTTCCTCGGCGGCCCAGATGCAGCGGAAGGCGCGGCTCTTCGGAATGCCGTGGATCTTCAGCATGGCTCACCGTCCGGGCTCGACCACGGGGAAGCGCAGCGGCACGACCTGGCTCGCGACGAGATGGAATTCGGGGTAGCGCGGGAAGTTCCCCGGCACGATCACCGGCTGGCCGAGCGCCATGTCCTGCCCTTCGGTCACGCCGCGGTCGCGCCAGTAATAGCCGAGCACGAAGCGCAGGCCGCGATACTCCACCGTGCGGTCGTGCTGCGGATCGGGCCGCGGCGAGCGGCCGTATTCGCGGTAGACGCGCAGCGGGAGGCCGAGATGGACGTCCTCGGTGAAGCTCTGTCCGGCGCGCAGCGGCGTGACGAAGGGCGCGACGGGCGCGGTGGGGCCGGAGCCGCCGGTGCTCGGGATATCCGCGATCCGCTTGGAGATCTCGGCGACCTGGTTGCGCGCATCGAGCTCGACATAGGCGATGTCGGGCGACATCTCTGGCGGCGAGGCGCGATGCAGGCGGTTGAGCAGATAGGCGTCGCGGTCGCCGGCGTTGCGCACCGCGTAGCGGATGGCGAGGCGGCCTTCGCGCACCTGTGCGAGGACCTGCAGCGAGAGCTCGTTCATGTTCGGCGTTCCCTCACCAGGGCGGCCCGCCGGGCCAGTTGGTGGGATAGTAGCTCGGCCGCGGCGGCAGGCCCTGGTCGGCGCGGTAGCTGTTCTCGGTCGGGGAATTGCCGCTGTAGTCGGGCTGCGGCGGCGCGTTGCCCACCGGCGGTCCCGGTTGCTGCACCGGCCGCGTGCCGCCGCCCGGCTGCGGGACGTTGGGGCTGGTGCCGACCGTGCTGCGCTCCTCGTTGCGCGCGCTGCTGCCGCTCTGGCCCGGGAAGGTGTCACGCGGGCCGTTCGCGTTGGCGCCGTTCGCGTTGTGCATCCCATGCACCATCTCGTGGAACAGGATGGTGTCGGCGCCGCAATTCGCGACGTTGGGGGGATAGCCGTTCAGCGAGGTGGTGTTCGGGTCCCAGTTGATGACGCTGTCGCTGCCCGGGGCGCCGCCGGTGGCGCTGCCCGGGCTGCCGGTGGGCGTGCAGTCGTTCTGGCCTGCGGCCCCCTGCTGGAAGGTGATGGTGCGTCCGTTCGCCGCCATCTGGCGCAGCCATTGCTGGCCGGAGGGCGTGCGGAAGATGCGCGAGAGATTGGCCTGGAGCTGCGCGACGAAGGCGGGCGACTGGCCGTCCGCCACCTTCATCGTCACCGCCGGGCCGCCGATCAGCACCGTCCAGCCGCCCAGGATGATGATGCCGCCATGCGAGGTGGTGTCGAGGATGCGCGAGGCGGGCAGGCCGCCCACCAGGACGGTGGAGGAGCCCTGCGCGATGAAGTCCGGCGGCCCGACGCAGGTCGCCATGTCCATGATGCGCGCCTGGAACAGGGAGATCGTGAGCACCGTCGGCATGCAGGGCGGCACGATCGGCCCGCCGACATGCGGCACGATGCCGGTGAAGGCGGGGCAGACATGCAGGTCGCTGGCCCGTGCTGCAGGGAATCCGACCATGGCCTGTCTGCGCTTCCTCTACCCCCTCGCGGTGAGCCTCGTGTCCCCGAGCTGGAGTTCGCGGGCAGGACACTAGCGGCATCGTCGCGGAGAAGAAAGGATGCGGATGCCGCTCGGCTGCTGATACTGTGGCGCCGGCCGGAACGGCGCTGAAACGCTTCATGGCGATGCCGCGCCGCGGCATGGCACGCCGGCCGGCGACCGGACGGACTTGAAGGGAGGCTCTCGGGCCATGGTCGGGTGGGTGATTCTCGGCATCGTCGTGCTGCTGCTGATCTGGCTGCTCGTCAGCTACAACCGGCTGGTGGCGCTGCGGCAGACGACCGGCCAGGCGTGGTCCGACATCGACGTGCAGCTCAAGCAGCGGCACGACCTGATCCCGAATCTGGTGGAGACCGTGAAGGGCTATGCCGCGCACGAGAAGACCACGCTCGATGCGGTGATCCAGGCGCGCAACGCCGCGGTGACGGCGCAGGCGCAGGGGCCGGCGGCGGCGGGACAGGCCGAGGGCGTGCTGGGTGCCGCGCTCGGGCGGCTCTTCGCGCTTTCCGAGGCCTATCCAGACCTCAAGGCCAACCAGAACTTCCTGCAGCTGCAGGGCGAGCTCGGCGACATCGAGAACAAGATCGCCGCGGCGCGCCGCTTCTACAACAACGCCGTCGCCGAGTACAACGCGATGACCGAGAGCGTCCCCGCGGTGCTGTTTGCCGGCTCCATGGGCTTCGTGCAGCGCGGCTTCTTCGAGCTGCCGGAGGCCGAGCGGGTCGCGGTGCAGGCGGTGCCGCAGGTGCGGTTCTGAACGGCGGGCGGCGATGCAGACCTTCGGGCTGCGCACGCATATCTGGAACAGCTTCTGGCGATCGGCGCTGCTGCTCGCCGGCTTCCCGCTGCTGCTCGCGGTCACCGCCTATGGCGTCGCGCTGATCGTCGGCGGCGATGGCGGCGGCGTGGGCGCGGCGCTCGCGCGCGGCCTCAGGATGCTGCCCTGGTACTACATGATGGCCTGGGGCGTGGCGCTGGTGTGGTTCGGCATCGCGCTGTCCGCCCATGATTCCATTCTCGACTGGGTGACCGAGGCGCATCCGGTGACGCGCAAGGACGAGCCGCGGCTGTGGAACCTGCTCGAGAACCTCGCCATCGCGCGCGGCATGCGCATGCCGCGGCTGGCGGTGATCGAGACCGCGCAGCGCAACGCCTTCGCGGCGGGGCTCTCCCGCGAGCAGGGCTCGGTGACGGTGACGCGCGGGCTGATCGACGCGCTCGACGACCGCGAGCTCGCCGCGGTGCTGGCGCACGAGCTCACCCATATCCGCAACGGCGATGCGCGGCTCGGGCTGATCGCCGCGGTGTTCGTCGGCGTGATCTCGCTCGGCTTCGACCTGATGGGGCGCCGGCGCGACGGCGACGAGGGCGGCGGGTGGTCCAGCTTCCGCTGGCGGTCGAACTCGCGCGACGGCGGCGGGCTGATGGCGCTGATCGGCGTCGTCGCCATCCTCATCGCCGGCGCGCTCGCCGCGCTGTTGCGCATGGCGCTGTCGCGCAACCGGGAATTCCTCGCCGATGCCGGGGCGGTGGAGATCACGCAGGATCCCGACGCCATGATCGGCGCGCTGCGCAAGGTGGAGGGCGCGGCCGACATGCCGGCGGTGCCGCGCCAGGTGCGCGCGCTGTTCCTCGAGGATTCCTCGGATGCGGCGCTGAGCGGGCTGATGGCGACGCATCCGCCGATCGCCGAGCGCATCGCCGCGCTGGTGCGCCATGCGGGCGGGCGGGACCCCGGACCGCGGCCGGCGGAGGCGCCGCCGGCGGAGGCCGCCGCCGCGCCGTGGGGGCGGGCGACGCCGCACGAGACGCAGTGGGTGCCGCGGGAGTGAGGCTGCGCCGCCGCGCGCGGGGGGGATGATGCGGGGTCAGGCCTGGGCGAGGACCTCGCGGATGATGCCGACCGCCTCCTCGATCATGCCCGCGGTGACATCGAGATGCGTGCAGGCGCGCACGCGGCCGCCGAGGCCGCTCACCGCCACGCCCTTCATCGCGAGCTTCTGCTGCAGCCGCGCCACGTCCATCCCGGCGCCGCGCACGTCGAAGAACACGAGGTTGGTGTCGGGCTCCTCCACCGCTACGCCGGGGAGCTGCCGGAGGCCGCGCGCCAGCGACTTGGCGTTGGCGTGATCCTCGGCGAGCCGGTCCACGTGATGATCGAGGGCGTGAAGGCAGGCCGCGGCGCAGATGCCGGCCTGGCGCATCGAGCCGCCGAGCCGCTGCTTCCAGCGCCAGGCCTGGCCGATGAACTCCGCGCTGCCGCACAGCACGGCGCCGAGCGGCGCGCCGAGCCCCTTGGTGAAATCCAGCCAGACGGAATCGAAGGACGCCACCATGTCCTTCGCGGCGATGCCGGCGCCGATGCAGGCATTCATCAGCCGCGCGCCGTCCATGTGGGTGGACCAGCCCTGCTCATGCGCGACCGCCGCCACCGCATCGAGCTGCGCCAGCGGCCAGATGGCGCCGCCGCCGATATTCGCCGTCTGCTCCACCTCGAGGAGCCGCTGCGGCGGGGCGTAGCGCGTCCTCGGCCGGATCGCGGCGCGGACATCCTCGGCGGTGAACATGCCGCGCGGGCCCTTGAGCGGCATGATCTGCACGCCGGTGAAGGCGGCATGCGCGCCGCCTTCGGAATGCAGGATGTGGCTGGTCTCGTGCGCGATGACCTCCTCGCCCTTGGAACAGTGGGTGAGGATCGCGACGACGTTGCACATGGTGCCGGAGGGCAGGAACACCGCCGCCTCCTTGCCCATCAGCGCCGCCATGCGATCGGTGAGGGCGTGCACGGTGGGGTCGTCGCCATGCTGCTCGTCGCCGACCTCGGCGCGCATCATCGCCTCCTTCATGGCGGGCGTCGGGCGCGTCTGGGTGTCGGAATAGAGGTTGATGCGCACGGGCGGCGCGCCGGCGGGCGGGCGTGGCGGGGCGTGGACCATGGCTGCGGCGTCCTCGGAGTATCGCGGGACGCAGCATGGAAGAAAGCGGCGGGGGAGTGAACTCCCCCTCCCAAGGTCGAGCGCTCCGTTCGCAGCCCGCCAACGCTGCGGCGCCGGGGAGCCAGAACCAAGTCGCCAAAAAGAGGGTGTGGGGGCGGAGTTCTCTCCGTCCCGGTTCTCATCCGCGGTGTACGCGTTCAAAGAAGGCTGGGGGGCGGAGTGAACTCCGCCCCCCAGACCCCCCACCTCCTTTTTTTGGATACGGGGAAGCGTGGATAGCTCCGTTCTCAGCCCGACAACGCTGCGGCGCCTGAGAGTGCGGGAGCCGCGAGCGCCAAGAGTCAAAAAAAGGAGGTGGGGGTGTGGGGGCGGAGTTCTCTCCGCCCCCACTCTAATAGCGGTTGCTTACAGGTGGCCTGCTGATCCGCTTCCGTTCGCTGCGAAGCGGGCAGGACCTCAGGGGTGGAACTGCGCCGTCAGCCTGTCGGCGTGGTGTTGCAGCGCGGCGTTGTCCGAGGCGCCCCAGCTCGCCAGCAGGTCCCGCCAGGCGATGCTGCGGAAGCCGAGCTCGTCGTCGGCGACGGCTTGCGCGAAGCGCGCGATCTCCGCGCGGTGCTTGGCGATGATGCTGCGCGGCAGCGGCTTGCTCTCCGTGGCGCCGGGGTCGCGAAGCATGTCGGGCTCGGCATAGACGTAGTACAGGACGCCCTGCTTGCCTTGCCGCTCGGCCTCGGTGCGCAGCGCGAAGGCATGCTTCACCAGCTGCACGGCATCGAGATGCTCGAAGCGGAGCTCGCCGGCGCGGATCGCGTCGCGCAGGGCTTCGGTGCCGCGCATCCGCTGGCCCCAGACGGGGCGGTTGTAGGCCGAGGAGAGCTCGGCGGGCTTGCGCGGGCGGAACGGCTCGAAGCGCTTGCTCTCGATGCCGATGATGGCGTCGGCCAGGTCGATCATCGCGTCGAGGCAGGGGTGGCGGCCGCCGACCCAGGGAAACCGCACCTCGCATTCCAGCCGGACGCGGCTGGCCGGCCAGGCGAAGGACCCGCAGCCGGGCAGGGGCGGCAGCAGGGCGGCAGGTTCCTGCGGGCCGGGCCCGACGAAGAAGCCGAAGGCGTTGGCGGCGAGCGCGGCCGAGGAGACCGGGCCCGAGGCCTTGCCGCCTTCGGGCTCCTTGCCCGGGGCCGCGGCATAGGCGGCCAGGATGAGATCCTTCTTGGCCGCCAGATGGTCGAGGATTTCCATACCGGCAACATAGGATGGTTTCGGTCGGATCAGCAAATGGTCGCGGCCGCTGCGCAAGCCGGCAGAATCATGAAAGTGCGATGACGTGCCTCCCGGCGCGTGCCGGATGGGCCGGCGCCAAGTGGCCAAAGGAAGGAGGTGGGGGGCCGGGGGAGGAGTTCACTCCTCCCCCGGCGACGCCAGCGCCGCCAGCTCCGCGCGCAGCTCGGGGATGCCGGCGCCCGTCTCGCTGCTGGTCGCGATCACGCGCGGATGCCCGGCGGGATGGGCGCGGGCGAGGGCCGCCGCTTCGGCCTGTTTCGCGGCGAGCGGGCCGGGCTTCACGGCGTCGCACTTGGTCAGCACGATCTGGAACGGCACGGCGGCGCCGTCGAGCAGGTCCATGGCGGCCTGGTCGATCGCCTTGGTCTCGATGCGGGCGTCGATCAGCAGCAGCACGCGGCGGAGCGTGGGGCGGCCGCGCAGGAAGTCGAACATCAGGCCCTGCCAGTCGGCCTTCAGCGTCTTGGAGGCCTGCGCGTAGCCGTAGCCCGGCATGTCCACGAGGGTCAGGCGCCCGTCGAGATCGAAGAAATTGAGCTGCCGCGTGCGGCCCGGCGTGTTGGAGACGCGGGCCAGCGCGGCCTGGCCGGTGAGCGCGTTCAGCAGCGAGGACTTGCCGACATTGGAGCGGCCGGCGAGGGCGATTTCGGGTCCGGCTGTTGGTGGGAGCTGGTCCAGCTTCTGGGCGGCGAAGAAGAACCGGCAGGGCCGCGCGAACAGCAGCCGTCCCGCTTCGATCTGGTCCTCGTCGTGTGGTGCTGGGGTGTCCACGGGGTCCGAGGCCAGGCCGTTCATCTCTTTCACCGGCGCCTTGGCTGTTGCCTGCAATTTTGTTTGGGCATCCGATTCACGCTCCGCTCCTCGGCCCTTCGGGCCATCGGAGCTACGCGATCGGATGCCTACGTCGTCTTCTTCGCCAACCGCGCCGCCCGCCGGTCGTGCCGCATGATGTAGCTCTGCTGCGCCACCGAGAGCAGGTTGTTCCAGCTCCAGTAGATCACCAGCCCCGCCGGGAAGGAGGCCAGCATGAAGGTGAAGATCACCGGCATCCAGGCGAAGATCTTGGCTTGCACCGGGTCGGGCGGTGCCGGGTTGAGGCGCTGCTGGAGCCACATCGTCAGGCCCATCACCAGCGCCCAGGCCGGCATGTGCAGGTAGTGGCTGAACGCCATCGGGTCGAAGGGTAGCAGGCCGAACAGGTTGAACAGGTTGGTGGGGTCGGGCGCCGAGAGGTCGCGGATCCAGCCGAAGAAGGGCTGGTGGCGCATCTCGATGGTCACGAACAGCACCTTGTAGAGTGCGAAGAACACCGGGATCTGCAGCAGGATGGGCAGGCAGCCGGAGGCCGGGTTCACCTTCTCCGAGCGGTACAGCGCCATCATCTCGGCCTGGGCCTTGGCCGGGTCGTCCTTGTAGCGCTCCCGGATCTCCTGCATCTTCGGCGCCAGGATCTTCATCCGCGCCATCGAGTGGTAGGCCTTGTTGGCCAGCGGGAAGAAGGCGATCTTGATGACCAGCGTGAAGATCAGGATCGCCACGCCGAAATTCCCGACGAAGCGGAAGATCCAGTCCAGCGCGTAGAAGAACGGCTTGGTCAGGAAGTAGAACCAGCCGAAGTCGATCGCCTTGTCGAAATCGGGGATGCCGAGGCGGTCGCGATAGGCGTCCAGCAGATGCACTTCCTTGGCGCCAGCGAACAGCCGGGTGCCGAAGCTTTCGCTGGCCCCCGGCGCCACCGCCACGCCGGCGGGCGGGGCCATGTCGATCTGCCAGCGGTCCTGCCCGCCCTCGCCGATGTGGCGATAGGCGGTGCGCAGCGCGGCGGCCTGGTTCGCAGGCATGATGGCGGCGAGCCAGTACTTGTCGGTGAAGCCGGCCCAGCCGCCGCTCGCCTCGGCCTCGAAGGCCGCGCCGCGGCGCTTGTTCGCCTCCGACTTGGCGTCGGAATAGGTCTCCTCCACCAGGCGGCCGCCGATCACGCCGGTGAAGCCTTCGTGCAGGATGAAGAAGCCCTGGGTCTGCGGCGTGTGCTCGCGGCGCACGCGCACCCAGGGCAGCACCGTCACCGGCTCGGCGCCGGTGTTGCGCACGCGCTGTTCGGCGGTGAACATGTAGTTCTCGTCGAGGCTCAGCAGGATCTCGAAGAGCTGCCCCTGGCCGTTGTCCCAGGAGAGCGTCACCGGCGTGCCCGGCGCCAGCGGGCCGCCGCTCGCGCGCCATTCCGTGTCGGCGTCCGGCACCCGCGTGCGGCCATCGGCGGCGGTCCAGCCCCATTGCGCGAAATACGGATCGGGCGCGCTCCGCTGCGCGAACAGCCGCACCAGAGGGGAATTGCGGTCCACCGTCTCGTGGTAGTCGCGCAGCACCAGGTCATCGAGCCGCGCGCCGCGCAGGTTCAGGCTGCCGGCAACGCGCGGCGCGGCGATCTCGAGCCGCGGCGCGGGGCCGCGATCGGCGGCCGGCGCGGCCTCCTGCCCCGGCGTTCCGGGCTGCGCCGGGGTGGCCGGCGCGGGAGTCGGCACCGCCTGGCGCTGCTGCGCCTGCTGCTGGGCCACCTGCGCCTGCTGGGCCGCTTCCTGCTGCGCGCGCTGCTGCGCCTCGCGCGACGGGCGGTTCCACAGGTCGAAGGCCAGCAGGATGCCGATGGAAATGGCGATCGCGGCAAAGAGGCGCTTCTGATCCATGACTCAGGTCGGTTGCTTGGGCGGCACCGGGTCGTAGCCGCCGGGATTCCAGGGATGGCAGCGCAGCACGCGGCGCGCCGAGAGCCAGGCGCCACGCGCGGCGCCATGGGTGCTCAGCGCTTCCAGCGCGTAGTCGCTGCAATGGGGGTAGAAGCGGCAATGGCTGCCGATGATGGGGCGCAGCGTGTAGCGGTAGGCATGCACCGCGCCCTTCAGCGCCATCGCGGCCGCACTCATCGCGCCACCACGCCCGCCTGGCGCAGCGCGCCTTGCAGGTCCGCGAGGAGCTCGGGGAAGGGGCGGGTCGCGGTGGCGTCGCGCCCGATCAGCACCAGGTCCCAGCCCTGCAGCGCCAGCGCCGGGATGGTCAGCCGCGCCGCCTCGCGCAGCCGGCGCTTGACGCGGTTGCGCACCACCGCGCCGCCGAGCTTCTTGGTCGCGGTGAAGCCGACGCGAACGTCCGGGGCTTCATTCGGCACGGCCTGGAGCACGAGACCAGGACGCGCGGCACGCTTGCCGCGCTGAGCGGCGTGAAGGAAGTCGCGACGGTGCTGGAGGCGCTGCATGCCCCAAGTTGGACACTGGGGAGGGAGATGAACTCCCTCCCCAGACCCCTCCCTCCTTTTTTTGAATACTTGGGAGAAGCACCGAGCTCCGTTCTCAACCGCCCTGCGCTGCGCGGGCGTAGAGTGCGGCGGCCACGAGCGCCAAGTATCCAAAAAAAGGAGGTGGGGTCTGGGGAGGAGTTCACTCCTCCCCAGCCTTGTTCCCTGAATCACGCCGACAGGCGCTTGCGGCCCTTGGCGCGGCGGTTGGCCAGCACCTTGCGGCCGCCTACGGTGGACAGGCGGGCACGGAAGCCGTGCCGGCGCTTCCGGACAAGCTTCGAGGGCTGGTAGGTACGCTTCACGACGGATCTCCTGAGGGCATCGCGCCGGATCAGCGGCAGCGAAACAAGCCGGCGGCTTGGCATGCCCCGGCGAGGGCGCGAGGTATAGGGAGGCGCCGGCCGCGGCGTCAACCGCGCCGCCTGTAACCACGGGTCTCGAAGGGGCGAAGCGCCAGCGATGTCCGACACTGCCCGTCCCTCGGCTGCGCGCTACTGGCCGCTGCTCGCGATCGTCGCGGCCCTCGTGCTGGCCTGGGCGCTCGGGCTGCACCGCTATCTGACCTTCGAGGCGCTGGCCCAGCACCGCGCCGCGCTCGCCGCGCTGGTCGAGGACAGGCCGGTGGCCGCGGCGGCCCTCTATGTCGCGGCCTATATCGCCGTGGTGGCGCTGTCCGTCCCGGGAGGCGGGGTGCTGACCCTGGCGGGGGGGTTCCTGTTCGGCACCGCGCTCGGGGCGGCGCTGACCGTGGTGGGCGCGGGCATCGGCGCCTGCCTGATCTTCCTCGCCGCCCGTTCCGCCCTCGCCCCGCTGGTCGCCGGCCGCGCCGCCGGCCTGGTCGAGAAGCTCCGGCCGGGGCTCGAGCGGGACGGCTTCTTCTATCTCCTCAGCCTGCGGCTGATCCCGGTGGTGCCGTTCTGGCTGCTGAACCTGGCGCCGGCGCTGCTGGGGATGCGCTTCGCGCCCTATGCCGCCGCGACCTTCCTCGGGATCATCCCCGGGACGGTGGTGTTCGCCGGCATCGGCGCGGGGCTCGGGGAGGTCTTCGCGCAGGGGGCGCGCCCGGACCTCACGATCATCTTCTCGCCCCGTCTGCTGCTGCCGCTGCTCGGCCTGGCGGCGCTCTCGCTGCTCGGCGCCTGGTGGCGGCGCCGCCGCGCCGCCTGAGGGGCTGGCGGCCCGCGCCGCCCGATGGTCTCTTCCGCCCGGCCCGAATCGAGGAGAGGCAATGGCTGACTACGACGTCGCCGTGATCGGGGCCGGTGCGGCCGGCCTGTCCGTCGCCGCCATCGCGGCCGGCCTCGGCCTGCGCACCGCGCTGATCGAGCGCGGCCGGATGGGCGGCGACTGCCTGAATTACGGCTGCGTTCCCTCGAAGGCGCTGCTGGCCGCCGCCCATGCCGCCGCCGAGGCCCGCCGCGCCCATCGCTTCGGCATCCGCCTGCCGGCGCCTGAGATCGACTGGGTCGGGGTACGCGCGCATGTCCGGGGGGCGATCGCCCATATCGCCCCCAACGATTCCGTCGCCCGCTTCCGTGCCATGGGGGTGGAGGTGATCGAGGCCTCCGCCCATTTCACCGGGCCTGACGCGCTCGCCGCGGGCAGCCGCCCTCTCACCTTCCGGCGCGCGGTGATCGCCGCGGGGTCGAGCGCCGTCGTCCCGCCGATCGAGGGGCTGCATGCGGCGCCCTTCCTCACCAACGAGACCATCTTCGACCTCGAGGACCCGCCGGGACACCTGATCGTGATCGGGGGCGGACCGATCGGGCTGGAGCTCGCCCAGGCGCATGCAAGGCTGGGCTGCCTGGTGACGGTGATCGAGGCCGCCACCATCGCCTTCCGCGACGACCCCGAATGCGTCGCCGCCCTGCGCCGCGCGCTGGAGGCGGACGGGGTGGAGATCCGCGAGAACAGCAGGGTCGCGCGGGTCGAGCAGGAGAATCCCGGCCTCGCCGTGCTGCTCGCGGACGGCACCCGGATCGCCGGGACCCATCTGCTGGTGGCGACCGGCCGCGCGCCGCGCCTTGCCGGGCTGGACCTGGCGGCGGCGAGGGTCACCGCGGGACCGGCCGGCATCCGCACCGACCGCGCGCTGCGCTCGGTGTCCAACCGGCGCATCTGGGCGGCGGGGGACATCGCCGACCCGGCGGGGCTCGGGCCGCGCGCCTTCACCCATGTCTGCAGCCAGCATGCGGCGATCATCGCGCGGTCCATGCTGTTCCGCCTGCCGGCGCGCCTGTCCTACGACGCGTTGCCGCGGGTGACGTATACCGACCCCGAGATCGCCCAGATCGGCCTGACCGAGGCCGAGGCGCGCGAAGCCGGGCATGACCGCCTGACCCTGACCCGCTGGCCGCTCGTGGAGAACGACCGGCTGGTGGCGGAGGGCAGGCCGGAGGGGCTGGTGAAGCTGGTGATCGATGCCAAGGGGCGGCTGCTCGGTGCTTCCGTGGTCGGCCCGCGGGCGGGGGACATGGCCGGGACCCTGGGGCTGGTGATCGGCCGCCGTTTGCCGCTGTCCGCCCTCGCCTCGCTGGTCCTGCCCTATCCGACCATGGGCGAGGGAGCCAAACGCGCCGCCGGCGAGTTCTACACGCCAAGGCTCCTGAGCCCCGCAACCCGCACCATCGTGCGGTTGCTTAAGCATCTTCCCTGATGATACTGCCCGCCCCCCGAGCTTTCCCGGGGCGGCTCGATACGAGGTTAGCGCATGGACGATTCCAGGATCCCGCCGCCGCCGCTCCAGGGCGACGGGCCGATGTCGCCGGCGGTGGCGCGCCCCGTGCCCCGCCGCCGCCTCAGCCTGGCGCTGCAGGGGGGCGGGACCCATGGGGCCTTCACCTGGGGCGTGCTCGAGCGGCTGCTGGAGGAAGAGCGGCTGGAGATCGACGGGCTCTCCGGCACCTCGGCCGGGGCGATCAACGGTGCCATGGTGGTGCAGGGCCTGGTCGCCGGCGGGCCGCAGGGGGCGATCGCCGCGCTCGACCGCTTCTGGCGCAGCGTCGCCGCGCATCTCGCCATCAGCCCGATGCAGAACACCCCGCTCGAGAAGCTGGTCTGGGGCCACGACCTCACCTGGTCCTTCGCCTACCGCGCCTTCGACGCGATGAGCCGGCTGCTCTCGCCCTATCAGCTCAACCCGTTTCCGTTCGACTGGAACCCGCTGCGCGCCGCGCTGGAGGAGTCGATCGACTTCGACCGGCTGCGCTCGGAGGTGAAGGCGCCGCGGCTGTTCGTCTCGGCGACCTCGGTGCGCACCGGCAAGCCGCGCGTGTTCTCCCGCAAGGAGCTCACGGTGGACGCGCTGCTCGCCTCGGCCTGCCTGCCGCAGGTGTTCAAGGCGGTGGAGATCGATGGCGAGCCGTTCTGGGACGGCGGCTATCTCGGCAACCCCGCGCTGTGGCCGCTCTACGAGCAGGGCGGGCCGCCGGACCTCGTGCTGGTGCAGCTCAACCCGATGGTGCGCGAGGAGACGCCGACCACGGTGACGGACATCGTCAACCGGCTGAACGAGATCACCTTCAACGGCAGCCTGATGGCGGAGATCCGCGCCATCGACTTCGTGCAGCGGCTGCTGGATGCCGGGCGGCTGGAGCAGCCGCGCTACCGGCGGCTGTTCCTGCACGTGATCGAGGACGAGGAGCGCATGCGCTCCTTCAAGCTCTCCACCAAGTTCAACGGGGACTGGGACTTCCTGGTGACCCTGAAGCAGTACGGGCGCGACGCGGCCGAGCGCTGGCTGTACGAGCATTTCGACAAGCTGGGGCGCGAGAGCAGCGTCGACCTACGCAGCCGGTATCTTTGAGGGAGAAAGGGTGGGGGGGGGGGGGGGGGGGGGCGCCCCCCCCCCCCCCCCCCCCCCCCCTTTTTTTTTTTTTTTTTTTTTTCCCCCCCCCCCCCCCCCCCCCCCCCCGCGGGC